>ERZ1643249.77-NODE-77-length-146116-cov-16.224427_pt1 | contig 146116 bp, 119 predicted proteins | sample MGYA00579263_ERZ1643249 | MGnify/ENA primary metagenome ERZ1643249 (study PRJEB29033, sample SAMEA4952264) | chicken gut metagenome | biome: Broiler Chicken; feature: Gastrointestinal Tract; material: Caecum | place: Ireland | collected 2018 | study: Broiler...
TTACCGAAATAAACAATAGCAAAAGGGGCTATCCGACTTTTTGGACAGCCCCTTTTTTTTATCTGATTATACTGGCTAAACTAATATTTCCTTACATTCGTTGTATTTTTAATGAAGTTATGGAAAAAATTGGATGACATGCGCAGATATTGGCATATACTCCGAAAATATAAGATAAGTCTGGCTCTTTGCCCTATCCTTGTATTGATTACTGTATGGTGTGAAACGATACAGCCCATGTATATGGCCGAAATAGTCGATCAAGGAGTGATGAAGCGCGATTTGTCACTGATTGCAGAGAAAGGGGTGTATATGATTCTTATCTCCTTATCGGGATTGGGCTTTAGTGTGGTGAATGTCTATATCGCTTCGCGTACTTCTATCGGTTTCGGTACGGATTTACGAGGGGCTCTGTTCGAAAAAATCCAGCGTTTGTCTTTTTTTGATCTCGATCATTTCAGTACCTCCTCATTGATTACCCGCCTGACGAATGATATAGCACGGATACAGCAGGTAGTGCTGATGTCGATGCGGATGATGTTGCGTTCACCGTTTATGTTGGTGATGGCCATATTTTTTGTTGTACAGATCAATAAGCAGTTAGCTCTTACCTTGATGGCTTCGATTCCGGCGTTGAGTATCGCTGTTTTTGTGATTCTGAGAAAGGGATTTCCTTATTTTTTAAAAGTGCAGCAGAAAATTGATCAGCTGAATGGTGTGGTTCGGGAAAACCTGATTAATATTCGGGTGGTAAAATCGTTTGTAAGAGAAGACTTCGAAGCACGAAAATTTGTACGTAGCAGTGAGGAACTGAGGGATATGGTGATCCGGGCTTCGAATATTATTGTTGCGATTTTTCCGGTGATGCAGTTGGTGATGAATTTGTCGGTAATCGCTATTTTGTGGGTAGGCGGATATAAGGTGATGGAAGGGGAATTGCAGATCGGAGAGTTGATTTCATTTGTGAATTACCTGGCACAGGTGTTGATGTCGCTGATGTTGTTGTCGATGTTTATCATGGCATCTGCCCGTGCTTCGGCTTCTTCACGCCGGATTATGGAGGTCTTGAATACTACACCTTCTTTGGCGAATACGCCCGAAGGCTTGGCGGACCGGTATAAAATAAAACGGGGGGAAGTGGAGTTTGTGAATGTTAGCTTCCGGTATGGTAATGGAGAAAACGATGTCTTACGGAATGTAAACTTTCATATCCGGCCGGCGGAGACAGTTGCTGTTGTCGGGGCTACCGGGGCGGCTAAGAGTTCGATGGTGCAGCTGATTCCCCGACTTTATGATGTTACGGGGGGAGAACTTCGCATCGATGGTGTACCTGTGAAGGATTATCATCTGAAAGAGTTACATGCCCGTATCGGTATGGTATTACAAAAGAATGAATTGTTTACAGGAACCATATTGGAAAATCTGAGATGGGGAAAACCGGATGCTACTCTGGAAGAAGCCGAAGAGGCCTGCCGGGTGGCTCAGGTACATGATTTTATTCTGACACTCGCCGAAGGGTACCAGACGATATTAGGACGCGGAGGAATCAATCTTTCGGGAGGACAGAAACAACGTCTTTGCATTGCCCGGGCTCTGCTGAGGAAACCTAAGATTTTGATTTTGGACGATAGTACGAGTGCAGTGGATTCGGAAACAGAACTCCAGATCAGGAATAATCTCAATTGTTTGCTGAAAGATACTACTGTACTGATTATAACACAACGGATCAATACAATGCAGTCTGCCGATCGGGTAATCGTATTGGAAGACGGTGAAGTTGAGGCTATCGGTACACCGGATGAATTGATGGCGACCTCCCGGATATATCAGGAGATTTATAACTCACAGCAAATTTTAAATTAGTTATGGCACACGGAGATCACCTGAAATATCAAGCTAAGCCTAAAGCGGGAAGACAAACTCTGTTCCGGCTGACTTCTTATCTGGTATGCGATCGGCTGTTATTGTCTGTCATCGGCGTTTTGATCGTGCTGAGTATTGCCGCTAATCTGGGAGGTTCTTATCTGCTCCGTCCGATTATCAATCGCTATATTATTCCCGGAGATTTCCTGGGGTTGGGTAAGATGTTGGGGATACTTATCGGGGTATATCTGACCGGAGTGTTTGCTGTTTATGTGGAATACCGCTTGCTGAATAAGATCGGGCAGCGGACTGTGGCCCGGATGCGCGAAGATTTGTTTCGGAAGATGGAACAGCTGCCGGTGGGGTATTTCGATACCCACCAGCATGGTGATTTGATGAGTCGCTATACCAACGATATGGACCGGATTAGTGATGCTTTGACGGATAGCTTGTCGGATATGTTGTCGAGTGCTTTGACCGTAGTGGGTATTTTTTGTCTGATGTTGGTCATCAGCCCGATCTTGACCTTGGTCACTTTGGTTACTGTCCCACTGATGTTTTGGAGTGCCCGGGGAATTGTTCGTAAAAGTCGGCAATATTTTAAGGCACAACAGGCATCTTTGGGTTCGATAAACGGATATATCGAGGAGATGATTAGCGGGCAGAAGGTAGTAAAAGTGTTCGGGCACGAACAGAAGGCGATCTCAGATTTCGAGGAACTGAACCAGGATCTGAAGGGAAAATCACTGAAAGCGCAGTTCTATTCGGGCTTGATGATGCCTGTGATGCAAAATTTGAGTACCTTGAACTATGTGCTGATCACTATTGTGGGGGCTTTGTTAGCTATATTCCGGGGTTTTGATGTGGGAGGTTTGGCAGCATTTTTACAATATTCCAGACAGTTCGGACGTCCTATCAACGAGCTGGCGAGTCTTTATAATAGCATCCAGGCAGCTTTGGCTGGAGCTGAACGAATATTCGAGGTGATTGACGAACAACCGGAAGCTCCCGATTTACCGGAGGCCGTGAATCTGGAGAAGGTGAAGGGAGAGGTGGTTATGAAGGAAGTTTGGTTCGGCTACCGACCGGAAAAAATGATTCTGAAAGGCATTTCTTTTCAGGCGGCAGCCGGGCGTAAGATTGCTTTGGTTGGAGCTACCGGAGCCGGTAAAACGACGATACTCAGTATGTTACCCCGATTTTTTGATATCCGGTCAGGAGAAATCCGTATAGACCGGCAGGAGATTCGTTGCATACACCGGAATAGTCTTCGGCGCTCGATGGCTATTGTCTTACAGGATACCCATCTGTTTACAGGTACGGTACGGGAAAATATCCGCTTCGGCCGTTTGGAAGCCACCGACGAAGAGGTCATTGAGGCGGCTAAACTGACTGCGGCTCATTCATTTATTAAGCGGTTGCCTCATGGTTACGATACTTTACTGGAGAATGATGGTGCTAATTTGAGCCAGGGACAACGACAGTTGCTGAACATTGCCCGGGCGGCAGTGGCCGATCCTGCCATTTTACTATTGGATGAAGCAACCAGTAATATCGATACCAGAAGTGAGATCCTGATACAAAAAGGATTAGACCAATTGATGCAGGGGCGTACCAGTCTGATCATCGCCCATCGTCTTTCTACTATCCGTAATGCCGATATGATTTTGGTGCTTGAACGCGGGCAGATCGTCGAGCGGGGTACCCATGAAGAGTTGCTTCGGATGAAGGGAAAATATTTTTCTTTAAATCAAGAACAATTCCGTTGATTATCAATTTTTATGTATGAAATTCCCTGGTTCCTGTCCGGGGAGCGGAAAACTTTTGAGGGTATAGCATCCCCAGAATTAGGCATTCTTTGGAAATATTTCAGTAATATTAGGTATTTTTACATCTTTTATAGGAATGTATTTTTGCTTCAAAATTTTGAAGCTATGTTTTTATGGAATGAGAAAGCAATTCAGATTGTCGCAGGGCCTTGTAGTGTTGAGTCTGAAGAGCAATTGTTCGCAACAGCGCGTGGCCTGAAGAAGATAGGGATACAGACACTGCGGGGAGGGATTTGGAAACCCCGTTCAAGGGCTCATCATTTCGAAGGGGTGGGAGAACCAGGCTTGCGGTGGTTACAACAGGTACAGCAGGAATTAAGTATGCAGGTGGCTACCGAGGTGGCTACTCCCCGTCAAGCTGAAGTTGCACTAAAATATGGTATCGATATTTTATGGATTGGAGCACGTACTACTGTCAGCCCCTTTATGATACAGGAAATCGCTGAAGTGTTGAGGGGGGGGGATACTCCTGTGATGCTCAAAAATCCGGTATGTCCTGATCTGGAATTATGGACCGGAGCTGTGGAACGTTTGCTGGATATCGATTTGAAACAGTTGTCTTTGATACACCGGGGATTTTCCGTATTAGACGCTGCTCCATACCGAAATATCCCTTGTTTGGAAATGGCCTTGGAAATGAAAAAGCGTTTCCCGGGATTACCTCTTTTTTGCGATCCCAGTCATATTTGTGGTAAGAGAGGCTTGCTGTATGGGATCTGTGCGGAAGCACTCCGGTTGGATATGGATGGTTTATTTATCGAATCGCATTGCTGTCCGGAGGTGGCATTGTCGGATGCAGCCCAACAGCTTACTCCCGAAGCCTTAGGAAAAATGTTCGAAAATCTGGGCATTCGGCAGGTGGAAAATAACAAGTTGCATTTAGGTTGCGAAATTTTAATACAAAGAAAAGGATGATAAAGAGTGGTATTAAAAAAATGGGATTATTCATTGCTTTCGGGGCAATATTAGGTGGTGTATCTGCACAAAATTCAACGGGTGACACCAAAGAAGTACAAAGTGAATATGCCGGTTTTAAAACTTTCCGTTTCGGTGGATATGGTGAGATTTTGGCTAATTTCATGGACTATGGAGTGAATCGGTTTTCCGGAATATCGTATGGATCGGTACGGGAGAACCGGAATTCGATTTCTATTCCCCGTTTTGTACTGGCTTTTGACTATAAGTTCAATCCGAAATGGATACTCGGTGCTGAGATCGAATTTGAAGCCGGTGGTACAGGTATGGCGATAGAATTGGAAAATTCGGAAAATGGGGAATACGAGACAGAAGTAGAGAAAGGAGGAGAAGTGGCTTTGGAACAGTTTCATATCACCCGGTTGATTCTTCCAGCTTTTAATGTAAGGGTGGGACATGTGATTGTGCCTGTCGGATTGACGAATACTCACCATGAACCGATAAATTTTTTCGGAACTTCACGACCGGAAGGTGAAACCAGTATTTTACCTTCAACCTGGCACGAGACCGGAATAGAGTTTTACGGAACTTTCGGACATCGGTATTCCCGGTTCAGTTATCAGGCCCTTGTCGTTGCAGGATTGAATCCGAACGGTTTTGATCGGGATACCTGGGTGGCAGGAGGTAAACAGGGATTGTTCGAAACGGATAACTTCACTTCGCCGGCCTATGTAGGACGTTTGAATTATGAGGGAGTTCCTGGTTTACGTATCGGTGGTTCGGTTTACTATTGTGCCGATGCTGCCAGGAATGCTGATAAAAAGCAGACCTATTCGAGTATCGGAGATGCTCAGGTGCGGATCTTTACAGGAGACGCCCAATATCGTAACCGCTATTTTATTGCCCGGGGAAATGTCGTCTATGGAAATCTGGAAAATTCTGCCGGAATCAGTGCGGCCAACGGGCGGCTTTCCAATAAATCCCCGTACAGCCGTTTGACGCCTATAGCTAAAAATGCGGTAAGCTATGCTGCCGAAGCCGGATTGAATATTCAGGCTTTTTTCAATAATAAAAAGAAAGTGCCAGTGATTTATCCTTTTGCCCGTTATGAATATTATAACCCTCAGGAAAAGGGAGAGGGAGGCCTGACTATGGATGAACGCTGTCAGGTGAGTATGTGGACTGCCGGATTGAATTGGTATCCTTTACCGAATTTAGTGGTGAAAGCCGATTATACGACCCGGCAGATCGGTACGGCTAAAATGTTTGGTTCCAGTAGCTATAATAGCGAAAATGAGTTTAGTATCTGTATTGCTTATGTCGGTTGGTTTGTGAAAAAATAATTTAATCTAAATAAATAAGTTATGAGTAAAAAATTCTTTTATGTAGCAGCCCTGCTCGCGGGGTTGGTATTTACGGGTACTTCCTGTGCCGATGATAAAGGTGATAATGACGACGACGACGATGATGCGATCGACCTCGATTATACCGCTTCCAACGCCAATAGCTGGGGGAATTATATGGTGAATGTTGCTTCTTTGCTGAAGAAGGATGCTGAAGATTTGTATAATTATTGGTATATAAGTTATAAAGGAAATGAAAGTTATGCAACTACGTTTAAAAATCATAATAATGCGACCTATTCCAGTGCATCCAGTTGTATTCAGGAACTGATCGAAGGGGGAATGACGATAGCTAACGAGGTGGGAGATGCTAAGATCGGTGATCCTTACGATTTGTATATGTCAGGTGAAACCAAGAAAGCTCTTTATGCCGTTGAGTCTTGGTATAGCTGGCATTCCCGGGATGATTATACCAATAATATTTGGTCGGTCAGGAATGCCTATTATGGTTCGCTGGACGGTTCCATCAGTGAAAAATCACTTTCTCACCTGATGTCTGAATTAGACGCCGCTTTGGATGCTGAAGTGAAAAAAGCGATTGCCGATGCTGCTGCTGCAATTCAGGCTATTCCGCAACCTTTCCGTAATCATATCAATAGTACCGAAGCCCAGAAAGCCATGACCGCTTGTCTGGATCTCGAAGCAAAACTGAAAACTTTGAATACAACGGCTCAGCGGTTTTTCAATGATGGCTCACACGATGCCGAACTGGACGTAATTATTAATAATTATGTCGATGACGTAGTATTACCTACCTATAAATCTTTGAAAGAAAAGAATGCCGCTCTTTATACTGCGGTGCTTGCTTTTAAGAATAATCCGAGTAACGAGAATTTCGAAGCTGCTGGTGCAGCGTGGTTAAACGCCCGTGAACCTTGGGAAAAGAGTGAAGCTTTCTTGTTCGGACCGGTAGATGCCGAAGGCTTGGATCCGAATATGGACAGCTGGCCATTGGATCAGGTGGCTATTGTGAATACCCTGAAATCCGGGAATTTTGATGATCTTAACTGGGGGGAAGGGGATGATGACGACACGGTCGAAGCTGCTCAGAATGTACGTGGTTTTCATACGCTGGAGTTCTTACTTTTCAAGAATGGTAAGCCTCGTACTGTGAATTGATTTTACTATCGATGATTATATAAATCAAGGAGTAAAGCCAGAAATCCGCTCTGACTTTGCTTCTTGATTATGTGTGTTAGGAAGCGTTAAATCACAAAAGATGAAAATACAATACTTTATCAATGTTTCGTTTTGTCTTTTCTTACTGTGGACTGTCGTTGCTTGTGAAAAAGAAGGGGTAGACGAGCAGGATATCGAGGTGCCGGAGGGATATGCACTTTCTGCAGGGATCTCGACCATATTTTTAAATTCTTCGAAAGCTTATGATACGCCGGCCGATTGGTTGAGCGGGAATTATGCATCCCGCTTTAACCGGGGAGATAAATTGTATGACGATGTCCGGACGACGGATAATAGCTATGGCGGAGGATTGGGACCGGTGTATGCGGGGTATTCCTGCGGTAGCTGTCACCGTAATGCCGGCCGTACCCGGCCTACGCTTTGGAGTGGCGGAGGATCGGGAAGTTATGGGTTCTCGTCGATGTTGGTATATATCAGCCGAAAGAACGGAGCTTTTTTTCAGGATTACGGACGGGTTTTGCATGACCAGGCAATTTATGGGGTGAAACCTGAAGGAAAGTTGTCCGTGACTTATGCGTATGAGACTTTTCGATTCCCTGATGGGGAAGAATACGAACTCTGTAAGCCGACATACACGATCAGTGAGTGGTATGCCGATAGTATCCGGCCTGAAGATCTGTTTTGCACGGTACGTATTCCGTTACGGCATGTCGGTATGGGGCAGATTATGGCGCTCGACCGGACTGAGATCGAAGCTTTGGCTGCAAAAAGTAATTATCCGGAATATGGGATCAGTGGGCGGTGTAATTATATCAACGAACGGGGTATACTTTCTTTGGGAGTATCCGGTAATAAAGCTCAACATGCCGACCTGACGGTAGAACTCGGTTTTTCGAGTGATATGGGAGTGACCAATAGCCGTTATCCGGAGGAGATCTGTGAAGGACAGGCACAGGTCAATCAGGGGAGTATGATGGGATTGACTTATGACCAACTGGATGTATCGACGGAAGATATGGAAAATGTGGATCTGTATATGCAAGGATTGGGAGTGCCGGCCAGACGTAATGTGAACGATCCGACTGTGATCCGGGGAGAACAAAATTTCTATAGAGCAAAATGCCATTTGTGTCATACGGTTACTTTACATACCCGGCCAAGAGGATCGGTGCTGTTGAATAATACGCAGTTGCCTTGGCTGGGACGACAGACGATTCATCCCTATTCCGATTTCCTCTTGCATGACATGGGTTCGGAGATTATGGGAGTCGGATTGAATGATAATTATGTCAGCGGATTGGCCCGGGGCAATGAATGGCGTACGACTCCTTTATGGGGAATCGGTTTACAGGAAAAGGTGAATGGACATACTTATTTCCTGCATGACGGGCGTGCCCGGAATTTGGTGGAAGCTATTATGTGGCATGGAGGCGAAGGAGAAGCTTCGAAAAATATATTCAAGAATATGGAAAAGGAAGAACGCGATGCTTTGATCGCTTTCCTGAATTCGCTTTAAATTTTTACTATGATCATGAAAAAAATATTCATCCTTACGGTATTGTTCATTTTGCCTTTGTGCATGATGGCACAACAGGAAGAAGATACAGAAAATGGAGTCGTATCTCTGGCCGGAAAAGAAGGATTTACCATCGGGACTAAAAAAGGAGATTTTTTGTTTAAACCTTATTTATTGGTACAAACGAGCGCTACGGTCAATTATTATGACGATGAAGGATTGGATAAGGCTTATAATCAGGATAATGTGGCTAATTCCGGATTCGCCGTTCCTTATGCTATACTCGGTTTTACCGGGAAAGCATTTAATAAGGTGACTTATAATCTGAGCTTGAATGCCGCTGCTAGTGGTGGGGCATTGCTCCAGCAGGCTTGGTTCGATGTGCAGATCAGAAAACAGTTTGCCTTGCGGGTCGGTAAATTCAAAACGCCTTTTGCGCACGCCTATCTGACTACTTTGGGGGAAACTTTATTACCTAACTTACCGGTATCGTTGACTTCTGCTGTCATTATGCCCTATTCTCTGAATGCAGTGACACCGAATATAGCTACCGGATTCGACCTCGGAGTAGAAGTACATGGATTGGTAAGAGATAAATTCGGATATGAACTGGGAATTTTCAATGGGACAGGAATTGCTGTCAATACGGCAACCAAAACCATTAGTGACGATTGGCATATTCCTTCGTTGTTGTATGCCGGTAGGCTGACTTATATGCCTAAAGGGGTGATGCCTTCTACCCAGGGAAATCCGAATCGGTTAAAGGAGAATAAGATCCTTCTCGGTATATCGGCTTCTATGAATGTAGAAAGTGAAAATGAAAGTACGAACGATTTCCGTGCAGGAGCAGAGTTTGCTTTGTTGAAAAACCGGCTTTACTTGGCTGGAGAGATGTATTATATGCATGTTGGGTTTACCGATCGTCAGAAAATTTCAGAAGATTTCAATTATCTCGGTGGATATGTTCAAGGGGGCTATTTTGTGACCCCGCGTTTACAGGCAGCCGTCCGCTATGATTTTTTCAACCGGAATGGGATGGATGAAGATGGTTTGTTGAATATGCCTGCTGTGGGAATGAATTATTTTTTCAAAGGATGTAATCTGAAACTGCAGGCGATGTATCAGTATATCGGCCGTACCGGGCATGCGACAGAACTAGACCGCGATAACGACGATTTGGGGCTTGCCATGCATTCCGGGACGATTTTACTCCAATATACATTTTGATTCAAAATGATAATCTATGAAGAGGTATCTTTTGTATATGTTGTTGTTTTTAACGTGGAGCCTGATCGCGTGTGATGACGGTAAGATTTATGACGAGACGGTTATCGTGACGGGAGAAGGACGTACGTTAAAACTGACCGGACAGATTACCGGAGTCGAAAGCTGGCCGGAGGAATATAGCGTTGTCGTTGCCGGATTCGGAGACGGAGAATTTGCAGTTGCTTCAAAATCGGTACCGGCATCGGCTGCCGATGGTGAAGAGCTTGAAGTAACCTTGTCGGGTATCAGTGATGAAGTGAAGCAGGTGGAACTCTGTGTCATAAATAAGCTGAGAAGGAAGATCGTCAGTTTTTATCAGTTGGATTGTAGTACTATTTCCGATACAATAAAGATGGAAGTGGGAACGATAAATGCCGGAATGTTTCATTGCATTCAACAAGAGGTTTTTAATAATTCCTGTACTACCTGTCATGGGGGAAGTACTTCGGCAGGAGCCGGACTTTATTTGACGGAAGGTAAAAGCTATACGGCCTTGGTAGGAAAAAAAGCTGTAAAAGATAAGGCTGGCAGCTTGTTGGTGAAACCCGGAGAAGCTTCAGCTAGTTTTTTGCATAAGGTGTTGAATACCGATGTCAGTAAAGGTTGGCGGATCGATCATTCCGATCTGGGCCTGATGCCGGCCTTGCTTACCATGATCGATAATTGGATTGATGCCGGAGCTGTGGAGGACGAGCCTATTCTACCTGCAGAGTAATTTAAAAATCAGAACGATAGATTATGGAAGTAAGAACGATACATTACCCTTTGTGGCATACGAGTGTACAAATCAGTGCTTTTATCCCCCGGCAAGGGGTTGCTGAATATATGGCGATGGTTATTCCTGAACCGGGAGTCGGGGATTTTGCCGTACAACTGGAGCATATCCGGTCGACGATAGAATATCTGCTGACCGAAGAATGGCAAGGTGACGTTTTACCTTTACTGAAACGTTATTTCATTAGTGATGCGGCTAATCAGGAACTTCTCCTGAAGGCTATGCGCCCGGAGAAATGTCTGGAAGCGATTTCTGTCGTGCAGCAACCTCCTTTGAATGGTGCGAAGGTCTGTTTGTGGATGTGGTTACGCAGCGGGGCCGGGTTACCCGTATGCCGGCATAATGGATACAGTCATTACTTTACAGTCGGCATGTCTGAAAATGAAGGAGATTCAGAACAACAGACACATACTCTTTTAGTTCGTTATGAAAAGATGCTGGACTCCTGGGGACTGAAATTGGCGGATCAATGTATCCGGACCTGGTTTTTTGTCCGTGATGTCGATGTGAATTATGCCGGAGTGGTAAAAGGAAGAAAAGAAGAATTTGTACGTTTGGGATTGACCGAGAAAACACACTATCTGGCTAGTACCGGTATTCAGGGACAGATTGCCGATTCCCGTAGTTTGGTGTTATTGGATGCTTATGCTGTGGATGGCTTGCAGGCAGAGCAGATTCGTTTTTTGCATGCCCCGGAGTATCTGAATCCTACTTATGAATATGGGGTGACTTTCGAACGGGGAACGGCAGTGGAATACGGTGATCGTAAGCATATCTTTATTTCTGGTACAGCGAGTATCGACAATCGGGGGGAAGTTGTTTATCCAGGGAATATTGCAGGGCAGACGCGCAGGATGTTACTTAATATCGAAGCTTTGTTGAAAGAGGCTGGAAGTAGTTTAGCCGATCTGGCCCAAATGATCGTTTATCTGCGGGATATCGCCGATTATCCGATTGTCCGGGATTTGATGGAACAACAATTTCCCGATGTTCCTAAAGTGATTGTTCTGGCTCCCGTATGTCGCCCCGGATGGTTGATCGAAACAGAATGTATTGCGATTAAAGCAGGAGGAAATCCGGAATTCAGGAATCTATAAACGAATTGTGCATTTCATGGTTGGAAAAACCGGAGCGAGAAATGAAAGGCGGCCAGAACCCAGAGTAAAGTGTTGTGTTATATGAATGTCGGAATTTCCGAAAGAATTGGTGTATTTTTTGAAAAGGGCAGCAAGTTGAAAAAGGAAAGGAACTCTGGGTTCAGCTTATGCCATTCGTTTTATGATATAACGATTAGTGTGCCATAATTGAGGTTTGTGATTTAAGTTATTGGTTATCAGTGGATGACCGTTTTCTTGAAAAAATAGAGATGTGTAGAATTTTTCTACAATGTAAAAGGATATTTTCTACAATTGTAGAATTTTTCCACAATTGTACTGAATTGGGAGGCCTGATTTTCAGAAAAGACAGGAGGAAGGGAATGTTTGAAAATTTTCCGGGAAATATAGATTAGATATGCCGGAATATCTTTAATTTTACACGCCTTTAATTTTGAAAACGTTTTCAATTAATTTTAATGATATAACAATGGCTAAAGAACAATTTTTAGGAAGACATGTCGGCCCACGTCCGGAAGATGTAGAGGAGATGTTGAAGGTGATCGGAGTGAAGTCTGTCGACGAATTGATAGAACAAACAGTACCGGCATCCATCCGTTTACAGGAACTGTTGGATTTGCCTGCTCCCTTGACTGAAGATGAGTTTTTAGCTCGGATACGGGCTGTCGCTGCTAAGAATAAACTATATCGTTCGTTTATAGGACAAGGATATTACGATACCATTTCTCCGGCTGTTATTATCCGGAATATATTGGAAAATCCGGCTTGGTATACTTCTTATACTCCTTATCAGGCCGAAGTATCCCAGGGTCGTCTGGAAGCTTTGCTGAACTATCAGACCATGATTATCGAACTGACAGCTATGGAGATCACCAACTGTTCTCTGCTGGATGAAGCGACTGCTGCGGCAGAAGCAATGACTATGATGTATGCTCTGCGGGGAAAGGAAATGAAGAAAGCCGGAGCAAACAAGTTGTTTGTAGATAGTAAAGTATTCCCTCAGATTAAAGATGTATTAGTCACACGTTCTGCTCCTCAGGGAATCGAACTGGTTTACGGAGATTACGATACTTTTGAATTTACTCCGGAAATATTCGGAGCTTTAGTACAATATCCTGCTGCTAACGGTGCGATCCGGGATTACAGAGCTTTTGCCGATCGGGTACATGCCAATGGTTCTCTTTTGACTGTTGCCGCCGATTTGATGAGTTTGGTATTATTGACTCCTCCCGGAGAGTGGGGGGCCGATGTGGTTGTCGGTACTTCGCAGCGGTTCGGTATCCCGATGGGATACGGTGGGCCTCATGCTGCCTACATGGCTACTAAGGAAGAATACAAACGGAATATTCCGGGACGTATTATCGGTGTAACGATCGATGCTCAAGGAAATAAAGCATTGCGTCTGGCTTTGCAAACCCGTGAACAACATATCAAACGTGAAAAAGCATCTTCAAATATCTGTACAGCCAAGGCATTGAATGCTACGATGGCTGGTTTCTACGGTGCATGGCACGGTCGGGAAGGTTTACAGCGGATAGCACGGCATATCCATTCGGCTGCTGTTATTCTGGCGGAAGAAATTAGTAAATACGGCTATCAGCTGAAGGAAGGAAAATTCTTCGATACGATCCGTTTCGTGCTGCCGCAGGGAGTGACTCAGGAAATGATTCGGGAAGTAGCTTTGGAACATCAGATCAATCTGTTCTATTGTGCTTGCGGAACGACTGTCGGATTATCGACCGACGAGAAGATCAGTGAAGCTGAAATCAATGAGATCATCGGTATTTTTGCCGAAGCTGCTGGGAAGAAAGCTGAGAAAGTGACTTCCCTGGACGATTGCACCGTACTCGATCCTGACATGTTGCGGGAGGATGAGTTTATGGCTCAGCCGGTATTCAATATCTATCATTCCGAGACGGCCATGATGCGTTATATGAAGAATCTGGAACGCCGGGATATCTCTTTGGCGACCTCTATGATTTCTTTGGGCTCTTGTACGATGAAATTGAATGCCGCTGTAGAGATGATGCCGATCACCTGGCCTGAATTCGGAGGTATGCATCCTTTTGTTCCGTTTGATCAGGCGGAAGGGTATCAGCAAATGATCCGTGAAACGGAACAAATGCTGGAGAAAGTGACCGGATTTGCAGGTTGCAGCCTGATGCCGAATTCCGGTGCTGCCGGTGAATATACCGCTCTGATGGTATTACGTCAATATCATATTTCCCGTGGAGAAGGTCACCGGAAGGTGATGTTGATCCCCGCCTCCGCTCATGGTACGAATCCGGCTTCCAGTGCTATGGCCGGTTTGCAGATTATCGTAACGGCTACCGATCCAGAAGGAAATATCGATGTCGAAGATTTTCGGGCTAAAGCGGAAGCGAATAAAGACAATCTGTTCGGGGCTATGATTACTTATCCTTCTACCCATGGTATTTTTGAAGAATCAATCCGGGAACTGGTGAAGATTATTCATGATAACGGTGGACAGGTCTTTATGGACGGAGCGAATATGAACGGTCAATGTGGTTTGACAAGTCCCGGATTTATCGGCGCCGACGCTTGCCATTTAAATTTGCATAAGACGTTTGCTATGCCTCACGGTGGTGGTGGCCCGGGTGTCGGTCCGATCTGTGTGGCTAAACACCTGGTAGATTTCTTACCTTCACATGCAGTGGTGAAGACTGGCGGAGAACAAGGAATACATGCTGTGTCAGCCGCTCCTTATGGCTCGGTGAGCATGCTGCCTGTGACCTATGGCTATCTGTTGATGCTCGGAGCAGAAGGTTTGAAGTACGTAACTGAAATGGCTATCCTGAATGCGAACTATCTGGCTTCTTCATTTGAAAAGCTCGGCTTTAAAATTTTGTTCAAAGGCAAACAGGGACGCGTAGGTCATGAAATGATCTGGGATTGCAGCGCTTTCAATAAAGAATATGGTATTTCCGAGCTCGATATTGCTAAACGGTTGATGGACTTCGGTTTCCATGCACCGACCCTGTCGTTCCCGGTACATGGTACTTTGATGGTGGAACCGACTGAAAGTGAACCGAAAGAAGAACTGGATCGTTTTATCGAAGCACTGAAGACAATCCACGAGGAAATGTGTGAGGTAGCCGAAGGAAAAGCAGATAAAACCGATAATGTACTGAAGAATGCTCCGCATACGCATAAGGTTCTGACAGCTGACGAGTGGACTCACACTTATCCGCGTAGTAAAGCGGCTTATCCGCTGCCTTGGGTGGCTGAGAATAAGTTCTGGCCTCAAGTAGGACGCGTAGACGATGGGTATGGCGACCGCAACCTGATGTGTACCTGCGATCCGCTTTACGATTATGTGAACGACGAAAATTAAAGATCGGTCGATCATATTTTAATCCCGGGACGGTTGAAGCCGAATCCCGGGATTTTTTTGCGAAACAACCTATCTGAATAACGAAAAGTTCACGCTGCCGTATTGCCGGTGTTCGGAAAAACGGGGGTGACTGGAAAAGTCGGTGTTGGCCGGATGTTCTATAATAGCAATCCCATTTTCGGCTAACAATTCATTATCGAAGATTGCGGCAGGGATATCGTCGATTTTATCCAACTTATAGGGAGGGTCGGCGAAAATCAGGTCGAATTTCCGTCCTTTTAATTTTTTGCAAGCGATAAAGACATCGGTTTTATAGATTTTTATGTGCTTAAAACCCAATTCCTTTGCAGTCCGCCTGATGAACATATAATGTTTGTAATTCTGTTCGATGGAGACAATCTCCCGGGCACCACGGGAAGCAAATTCATAACTGATACTGCCGGTACCTGAGAATAGATCAAGGGCGGAAATATCTTCCAGGTCCATATAATTGGTCAGTACATTAAACAAATTTTCTTTGGCAAAATCGGTCGTCGGACGGGCACTGAAACTCTTGTCGGGAAAAATCTGCCGTCCTCGGTGAGAACCACTGATTATTCGCATTTGTGGATATTTAGCAAGTGGATAAAACTGGAATTATTCAATTCATTATTCCGTACGAGCTGGGACAATGGGGCGCAATTCAGGATAGATACATTCGGGATGTATTTATTCATGAGCGTCAGTAAATCCGGATCGTTGACCAGATTGCCCGATAAGGAGGTATGCACGTTCTCTTTATCGATATGACATTGTTGCAGACAATTCAGGGTGTAATAAATCAGGTCAGTCACCGAACCGTAATCAAAAGAATTGAACAACAGTACCTCGTTGTTCTGAGTCAATAATAAATCGAAATACCGATCGTGTATGTCGATAAATAGATGATTGGTATTGAATTGAATGCTTTCGATAGCTTGAATGATAAAAGCATAAGCATTATTGACGATACACAGCGAAGCATAACGGGAGCTCAGAAAATTGACGAAACTACGTGGGAGTACTTCGACCAGGTAACTTTCGATCGCTTTGATTTTCCGGTATAATAAGATATCGTTTTTCTGAGGTTGCAGGCAGATCCGGTACATATCTCCCAAGGTATTCTTATTGAACACATGGGCGGGCAACAGGATTTTTTCTTTTTGGCAAGGTAGAATATATACTTTTTTATATTTTAAATTCAATAGTTCATCTTCCACCATGATTTTTTTTACCTTGGCAATGACGGCATCCTGGCTATCCAACTGGTAAGGCTGGAAAAAAAACACCAAAAGCTGGTGATTATGATTGTGGACACAAAATGAAAGTCCATCCGTCGAGTAACGGATGGACAAAATATATTGTGAAGAATTTTCTTTTATGAAATTACTGTCAATATAATATACGTTCTGCATGCAACTACATTATTCCCAGTTACCTACGTTATTATTCGCTTCTTTCAGGTCACCGACTTTCAGCCCCGGATATTTCTTCAGCCTTTTTCTTTCACCGTTTTCCTGAAGGATTTCATCTTTGTATTGATCTTCGATGTCTTCAAAGATATAGGTATTGGAAATCCAAGCTTGGAAAAGAGGGACTTCTACTCCTGAATCGGTAAACATAGAAGAGGCACCCATATTGAATTGATATTTCCGTTTCGTGAAAGGCACATAACGGAGATCGTCGATCGGGTAATCTTTATTGAAAATGGTTTCTAAAGCGCCTTGTTTTACAGTGTCACGAACAATCCGCCCTTCTTTGATAGCCTGAGCTTCGGTAATTCCTTTTTCCAGGTCTTCGTCGCTCAACGAACCGATTGAACGAACAACTTTTACCGAGTCGTATTTGATGAAATTGATCAGAGTGTCAAAACTACCGGTATATTTTCCATATACTCCTTTATAAGCTTCCTGAGCTGTACGGATATCTTTCAGACGATCGGCAATTCTCGCATATCTCTGTTCTTTTATCACTTTAAATTGTTGAGGAATCTTAATACTTTCGTAGCATTTATAGCCAAGAAAAATAATAATTCCGGCAAGGATAATCTGAATAATAAGCTTTTTCATATTTAACGTTATTTTTGTATGATATTAATGCATAAATTTTCATCAGACCTGTGAGGTTGATCCTAATTTCGTATCTTTATCCCCGCAATTCAAACGTTGTCAACGCAGCACAAAATCTTAATATTGCTCGCAAATTTAGGAAAAAATTTAGATTAAAGGCATAATCTTCTATTAAATTTCATGATGATCCAAAAACATTTTGAAGATATTATCCGGAAGAAATTCGGTTATGATTTTTCTCCGACCCAACAGATCGCTGTTGAGCATTTTATCCGTTTTTTCTTTGCCCGGGAAGAAGAAGGGATTTTTCTGTTGAAAGGATATGCCGGTACGGGAAAGACTTCATTGGTCGCTGCTATTGTGAATGCTTTGGTAAGCCTTGAGTATAAAGTCGTTTTGCTGGCCCCGACCGGTCGGGCGGCGAAGGTTTTTGCCGGTTATGCCGGACAAGCGGCTTTTACGATCCACAAAAAGATTTATCGTCAAAAGTCTTCGACCGATGGAGAAGGCTTGTTTAATCTGGGATTTAATGCCGGTGCTGACACCTTGTTTTTTGTCGATGAGGCTTCGATGATTTCAAATGCCGATGGGGAAGGTAATTTCGGGAGTGGTTGTTTGTTGGACGATTTGATACAGTATATATATAATGGACGGAATAACCGTTTGATACTGATCGGGGATGTGGCTCAGTTACCCCCTGTAGGCCTGGATATTAGTCCGGCCTTGGACAGACGGGAACTGGAAGCTGCTTATAATTTCAAGGTGACCGAGGTGGCTTTGACCGATATTATGCGGCAGGCAGAACAGTCGGGTATTTTATACAATGCCACACAGGTACGGAGTCTGATCGGAATCGGATCGGAAAATCTGCGGCTCAGGATCGGAAAATTTCCCGATGTTTTTAAGATCGGTGGTGGGGAACTTCTGGAAGAAATAGATTCCTGTTACGGGCGGTTCGGGGAAGAAGAAACGATTGTCGTTTGTCGTTCGAATAAACGGGCCAATCGGTTTAATGAAGGAATACGCCGCACGATCTTATACCGGGAAGAGGATTTTTGTAGTGGAGACCGGATTATGATCGTAAAAAACAATTATTTCTGGGGAGCTGATTATGAAAAAATCGATTTTATTGCCAATGGAGATATGGCTACCGTACAACGGGCCGGCAGAAGAGTAGAGCTTTATGGGCATCATTTTGTAAATGCTACACTGAAGATAGATGGGTATGAAGAAGAGGTGACGGCTTGGGTTATGCTGGATACCCTGATGTCCGATTATCCGGCGATGACGTATGAACAAAACCGTATATTTTATCAGGCTGTAGAAGCCGATTATGCCGATATCCCTTCTAAAAAGAAACGATTTGAAAAAATCCGGGAAAATGAATATTACAATGCCTTACAACTGAAATTCGCTTATGCCGTTACCTGTCATAAAGCTCAGGGGGGACAATGGGATGCCGTGTTTATCGATCAGGGGTGGTTGCCGGAGGAGATGCTGAATGATGAGTATTGGCGTTGGTTGTATACGGCGATTACCCGGGCACAGGAAAGGGTATATTTCGTCAATTTTAAAGAAGAGTTCTTCGAAATACCGGTTTGAAAATAGGCTAATGTACCGGTCTGTATACACAGTGCGGTACATTAGCCTGCCGGGTATTAGTTTATTTTCAGATCGGCCATCATTGCATCGATTTTAGCTAAAGCTTCAGCTTGGGCTTTATGAAAATCGTTTACATTTTTCATCGTGGCACGGGCTTCGAAATAGAATTTTATTTTGGGTTCGGTACCGGAAGGACGAACGGAGATTTTGCAACCGTCGGCCAGGAAGAATTGAAGTACGTCACTGGTGGTTGGAAAATCCATGGTTTTTGTTTCTCCGGTTTTCAGATTGATTTCCTGTAATGTTGCATAATCCTTTTTGATGATGATTTCACTGTTATTGATCGTTTTCGGGGTGTTGTGCCGGAGGTTGTTCATCATGTCTTTGATTTCCTGAGCTCCGGTCAGGCCTTTGCGTACAATATAAACCATTTTTTCTTGTGAGAAACCATATTCAGCATAGATCGATTCGAGAATACCGAACAAAGTTTTCCCCTGATCTTTTGCCCAGGCAGCAATTTCTGCCATCAAAGAGGTCGAAGATACGGCATCTTTATCCCGGGTAAAAGAACCTGGCATGAAACCGAACGATTCTTCACCGGCTCCGATGTAACCTTCAGCTCCCTTTTTACGGATCATATCGGCGATCCATTTGAAACCGGTGTATACATCGTAACAGGGAATCCCGTTCTTCTCGGCGATATCTTTAATCAGCTCGGAAGTAACGATCGTTTTACCAGTATACTCGTTGCCTTTGAGTAGGCCTAATGCTTTCCTGCGCTGGATGATATACCAGGTAAAAATAATGTTGGTCTGGTTGCCGTTGAGTAGAATCCACTCGCCCCGGTCGTCTTTAACAGCGATACCGATACGGTCTCCGTCCGGATCACAAGCCATAGCCAGGTCGGCATCGATCTCCCGGGCTTTATCCAATGCCATCTTGAAGGCTGCCGGTTCTTCCGGATTTGCAGAAGCTACGGTTGGAAAATCACCGTCGGTAATCATCTGTTCCGGGATAGTGGTGATATTGGTGAACCCCCAATTACGTAAAGAAGCAGGCACTAATTTATAAGTGGTACCATGTAAGGGAGTAAAAACAATTTTCAAGTCGTGCTGATGTTGAATGGCTTCCGGAGATAAACTCAGGGTTTTTACTGTATTCAGGAATTTCTGGTCAAAGTCTTCGCCAAGAATCTTGATTTTATCCGGGACAGCCGTGAACTTAATATCGGTGACCTTCACTTTTTTTACTTCGTCGATCACATTTTTATCGTGAGGGGGAACTAACTGTGAACCATCATTCCAGTAAGCCTTATAACCGTTATATTCTTTCGGGTTGTGTGAAGCGGTAATGATGACTCCTCCTTTACATCCCAATTCACGGATAGCAAACGACATTTCCGGTGTCGGACGCAGCGATTCGAAAAGATAAGCTGTAATGCCGTTGGCTGAAAAGATCGCTGCAGTCGTTTCTGCATATTCCCGCGAATGATGGCGGCAATCGTGGCCTATACATACTGAATTATTTTCTCCCGGGAACAGCCGGTTAATATAATTGGCGAAACCTTGGGTAGCGGCACCTACCGTATAAATATTCATCCGGTTGCTCCCCACACCCATAATTCCGCGTAACCCACCGGTACCGAATTCCAGATCGTTGTAAAATGAGTCGATCAATTCGGTCGGGTCACTGGCATTCAACAGGCGTTCTACTTCTGTACGGGTAGCTTTGTCGTAGGCATCGTTCAGCCACATTTCGGCTTTGGCTCTGGCTTTTTGAATAATTTCAGTATTCTCCATAATGTATTTTTTATTGTTGTGATGATTCTGTCTTTGTTGATACGATAAAATATTCCTTAAAGATTTGACAAAGATAGGAAATAAAAAAAGCCCTGCAACGCAGAGCTTTTTTTATTTTTAACTTGATCTTAAGATCTCTTTTCTTTGATTTTGGCTTTCTTACCGGTAAGATTACGGAAATAATAAATCCGGGCACGTCTTACTTTTCCGACTTTGTTTACTTCGATTTCTTTGATAAACGGTGATTCTATCGGGAAAATTCTTTCAACACCGACATTTCCTGACATTTTACGAACAGTGAAAGTTTTAGTGCTTCCGGTTCCTTTGACTTGGATAACTACACCACGGAATACCTGGATACGCTCTTTATTTCCTTCGACAATTTTGTAGTGAACGCTTACTGTGTCACCTGTGTTGAATGAAGGATGCTCTACTGGGTTCTCAGCGGCAAATGCCTGTTCTGCAACTTTAATTAAATCCATTATTTCAAATTTTAAAAATCCATTTATCGGACACAGTATTATCACGGAGTCTTTCGTATAAGAGACTGTGTACGTTTTTATCGAGGTGCAAATGTAGGAAAAGTTATTTTTATATGCAAATGATTCCCTTTTTATTTTATAACTTCTGAAAAGTTTATGTATAAAAGAGGAACTATCTATCCGGTTATTTACAAGGCTGGTCTGAAAACAAGCCGGTATTTTGAAGGGTATTGAAAGAGAAAAATATTGATAAAGAGTGAGATTAGGGGCGAAACGAAGAAATTCTGAAGTGGAAACGTTTGTATAATTTTGCTGAAAAAATTTTTTATTCCGAAAAAAGGTCATATCTTTGTAATCGGAGGTGAGGATTCCTAGTATCAACAGGAATTCTTTTTAATAAAGGCACTTATTGGAGGATAAGTGTCATTTATTTTTTTATGTATAAAATAAATGTTAAATAAACGGTTATGAGCAACAAAGTGTCTTATGTAACAAAAGAGGGATTGAAGAAACTACAGGAGGAATTGGAAAGATTGCAGAATGTAGAACGTCCGAAAATTTCCAAGGCTATTGGAGAAGCTATCGAAAAAGGCGATATTTCAGAAAATGCAGAATATGATGCAGCCAAAGATGCCCAGGGGCTTTTGGAAGCAAAAATAGCCCAACTGAAAGATACCATCGCGACCTGTCGGGTGATCGATGAGTCACAGATCGATACATCTAAAGTACAGATGTTGAATAAGGTGACGATCAAAAATACGAAAACCGGAGCAACAATGACTTATACTCTGGTTTCTGAAACTGAAGCAAATTTCAAGGAAGGGAAGTTATCTATCCATACACCGATTGCACAGGCTTTGGTCGGAAAGAAATTAGGAGATAAAGTGATGGTGAAGGTACCTGCCGGTGAAATGGAATTCGAAATTATGGATATCAGTCTGTAAAATGCGATTTGTTATGGCTTCAATTTTTTCTAAAATCGTGAAAGGAGAAATTCCTTCTTATAAAGTAGCTGAGGATGAGTATTATTATGCTTTTCTCGATATTAATCCTTTGCAAAAGGGACATACGCTTGTGATTCCTAAAAAAGAAACCGATTACCTGTTCGATCTTTCGGATGAAGAGTTAGCCGGGCTAATGGTGTTTGCCAAGAAGGTCGCCAGGGCTATTGGTAAAACCATTCCTTGCCAACGGGTCGGTGTGGCTGTATTGGGTTTGGATGTCCCGCATGCACATGTTCATCTGGTGCCTCTCAACGGAGGGGACGATATGAATTTTTGTAATCCTAAAAAGCAATTTCCGGCTGAGGAAATGAAAGCTTGTGCCGAATCGATCGCTACGAATATGTGATTATGAATCCGGCCTGAGAAGGCTGACTGACGATAGAGGAAACGGTCAAAGTGACGAAGAGTTATTTTGACCGTTTTTTTTCTTCAGAATTTGTTTTTCTGATTATTATATCTACTTTTGTAGTGTATTAGTATATTAATACGCTATGAAAATTTATCAATCTTAATATTGAAAAGATGATTTATATTGAAAACTTGGATTTTGGTTATCAAAAAAAACGGGAAGTTTTTTCCGGATTGAATCTTTCATTGACCGGGGGGCATATTTATGGCCTGCTTGGAAAGAATGGAGCCGGTAAGACTACTTTATTAAAATTGATCGGTGGTTTATTGTTTCCTTTGCGAGGCCGGATAGAGGTGTGTGATGCTATTCCCCGGTTGAGGAAACCTTCTTTTTTATCCGATATTTTTTTCATTCCTGAAGAAATCTGTTTGCCGGATATGAAGATGAAAGATTATTTCCCTTTGATCTGTCGGTTTTATCCGAAGTTTGACGAAGAATTATTGTTCCATGCCATGGAAATTTTTGAAGTATCCGAATCGGATAAAATGGGACAAATGTCTTATGGACAGCGTAAGAAGGCTTTGATCAGTCTGGGGATAGCTTGTAATACCCGGTTGTTGATGATGGACGAACCAACCAATGGATTGGATATCCCTTCAAAAAGTCAGTTCAGGCGATTGATTGCGTCGGTGGCTTCAGAGGAACGTTGTGTTGTGATTTCTACTCATCAGGTCCGGGATCTGGAAAATTTGATCGATGCTTTGGTCATTATCGAAAAGAGCCGGATCTTGGTCAATACAACGGTAGAACAGATTACGGATCATTTTGTGTTCAGGCAGCTGAGAGAGGGAGAAACGGCTTTATTTGCCGAAGAATCTTTAAGAGGCCGCTGGGGAATGGTACCCAACTTACAGCAGGAAGATAGCAAACTGGATATGGAATTGTTTTTTAATGCGGTTTTGGAACATCCGGCGGAGATTGAAAAAGTTTTGAAATAGGAAAATGTATAAAATGATAGCTATGAATGAAGTATTTGAATACCGGCGTTTTGGAGCATTGGCCCGGAAGTATTACCGGGAAAATAGGAGGTTAGGAATTATTTTCCTAGGGATCATAGGAATAATCACTTTTTTGTGTTTGTGTAAATTTAATCCTTTTCTGAGGGAATACACGCAAGTAGAAAATCCGGCGGAGGTATCTGATTTTATTCAATATTACAAAGGGGTATATCGTCAGCTGTTCTGGGGACTATATGGATTGTTTGCTTTGGTTGTCGCTCTGCATTCTTTGCGTGATTTTGTTGTAAAAGATAAAATATTGAATACGCTGTTGTTACCGGCTTCTGTCTTTGAAAAATATGTGCTGGCTTTCCTGAATTCCACGGTCGTATTACTTGTCGTTTATTTGTTGATGTTTTATGCTTTGGCTTCGGTTACGAGTAGTTATAAATTTACAGGACTCAATCGATTGGAGTATGTAAGCGGGAGTTTCGGGAATCAGGTCCCTGCCATGACTCCCGGACAGGAAGTGGTTCATACCGAAATCGGGAATGTGTTCAACTTTTCGGAGGGTGGGTACCTGATGAATATTTCGTATGATCAGAAAGAACTGAACTATGGAAAGCTGACCAATGGCATTGTAGTGAATATGGTTGTCATTTGGTTTTTATATGTAATGTCGGTAGGCATGTGGGGATCGGTCACTTTCCGGAAGCATCCTTTTATATTGACTTTTTTGGTTCATGTGATATTTTTATTGGCCTTGGTAGCCGTTTCCGTCTGGTTGGGGAATAAGTTGTTCGGGGCAGAGCCACAAATGAAACCCGATGAGTTGAGTTTTTACGGAGGAGAAGTCTTGCCAGATTTACCTTCTTTCCGCTGGTTACTGGTGTTCTATATTTTCCCACTGACCTATCAGGCAGTAATTTGGATAAAATTGAAAACGAAACAAGTTCAATAATTGAAAAGACAATGAAAAAATATGATTTAATTTTAGCAGTCCTTTATATTTTACCGGTGATTTTGGGATTTATCATTTTTTATAACTTAAAAAATCCAAGTGATCAGGAGATGGAAAAAGCCGGGGCTTATATCGAAAAATTGTATAAACAGCCGGTAAGTAACGTTGTGATCTATAATACAGATATGGCAGTCAGGGTGATTGAGTCGCCGGAAAAGGTAAAGCAGGGATTTAAAATAACCGGTGTGATACCGTTCCGGCAGGTTACTGGTTTTCGGGTGGCCGGAGACACTTTATATGTAAGTGGCCCCGAGGAATATTCGGGTGTGATATGTCAGTTATGGGTATCTCCCGGTGTAAAAGTGGATACATTGAATGCACCGAAGGTGTGTATCTCAAAGTCAAAGGTTAAAGACAATATTACTGATTATGGACTTTAAGGAGACGCAGGCGATTTATTTGCAGATTGTGGATTTGGTTTGTGATCACATTGTCACAGGTAAATGGAAAGCTCAGGAACGGATTCCGTCTGTTCGTGAATTGGGGGTACAATTGGAAGTAAATCCGAATACTGTGATGCGTGCCTACGACTATTTGCAGGCCCGGGAGATCATTTGCAACAAGCGGGGAGTCGGCTTTTTTGTGACAGAAGGAGCTTCGAAGCAGATTACTGAATCCAGACGTGAAGAGTTTGTCGGGACGGAACTGCCCGATATCTTCCGGCGAATGAGTTTATTGGCTATTCCGATCGAATTGGTCGTGGTCGAGTATGAAAAATATAAAGCAGGCAACAATTCTTAGAAAAATGCGTTAATTTTACGGTTCGATAATCGGAACGTAAAATGGAAAAACGGAAAATGTATAATGCCTATGCGGATTTGGAGGGATACAATTGTTTCGGTTGTTCGCCGACAAATCCGTATGGACTGAAATGTAAGTTTGTGGATGAAGGTGAATATATCACCTGCCATTGGGTGCCCTCGGAGAATTATCAGGGCTTTTTTCATGTTTTGCATGGAGGGATACAGGCGACACTGATCGATGAGATTGCCAGTTGGGCAATCTTTTCTCATGAAAAAACAGCTGGTGTGACAACAGAAATGCAGGTGAAATACCGACGGCCTGTCCGGACAGATCAGGGAGAAATTTGGTTGAGAGCCAAGGTGACCGAAGTGGCAAGACGGTTGGTGACCGCTCACGTGGAGCTTTTCAATGAAAAAAATGAGTTGGCGACCGAGGCTGATGTGGTGTATATGATTTATCCGGAAGAACTGGCACGGAAAAAATTGGATTGGCCTGGAGCGGAAGCTTTTTATAAGCCTGTAGAAGAAGAGGAATAAATAATAGGGATTAAAGATAAATTTATGAAGTATAAAAATGTCGTGTGGGATTGGAACGGTACTTTATTGAATGATGTGAAAGTCGGTGTGAATACGTTGAACGATATGCTCGGGAGAAGAGGTTTGCCATTGCTTTCTGTAGAAGATTATAAAGAAAAATTCGGTTTTCCGGTCATAGACTTTTATGATCGGGTCGGATTCGATATGGAGAAAGAATCTTTTCATGAACTGTCTGTCGATTTTGTCGAGACCTATGATAAATATGCCGGCGAAGTGGGATTGAACGAAGGAGTAAGAGAGGTGCTGGCAGGCATACAGCAAACCGGTGTAAAACAGTATGTCCTGTCTGCTCTTCGGGAAGATTTGTTGCAACAGATGCTCCGGCATTTTCAGATCGATTCCCGTTTTGACCGCGCTTGTGGGGCGAATGATATTTATGCGGCCGGCAAGATCGAACGGGGACAGCAAATGTTACAGACTTGTCCGATTGTACCCGAAGACACCCTGATGGTTGGAGATACTATTCACGATGCCGAGGTGGCCGACGCTTTGGGGTTCGATTGTATCTTATTTGCAGGAGGGCATAACAATGAAGAACGCCTGCAGAAAAAAGCTCCTGTCATTCATCGGATGAGGGAATTGCTGACCTGTGTTTGATGAGTTATTAGGGGGATAGCCGTATAGCGGTAATTGCCTTGATGCTGAATTTCTTGCAACTTTTGTGCCCCCTGTAATTATTAAAATCTGGAGTAATTGCTTCCTAAAGTTTTTTGAACTCTGCCGGCGCGTTTTTACAGCAGCACTCGTGGCTGTAAAAACGCGCCGGCAGGTTGGGGGACTTTAAAACTTATTACAATTGATATTGTAATAGTTGGGCCACTGCATTCTGATATTCTTTTTCTACATCCAAATAGTTTTGCATACTATCGTAAAGCAGAGTAATCTCTACAAAATAATCGATCATGGATATCTGCCCGGTTTCGAGAGCCTTATTGAGTAATTCGTCGGTCCGTTGGCTGGAAAGAGCCTCTGCATATTCATTCCGGGAGTTTGCCAAAGCTTCGGCTTGCAGGTATAGTTCCCGGAGGGTAGCTTTCAGGGTCTGTTGATTGGCTAAGATATTGGTAACCGTATATTCGGCTTGTGCTTTTGCTTGTTTAACCGTGTTTCTATTTTCCCAAAGCGGAATCGAAAGGCCGATTTTGAAACCGTTCATCTTTGATTCACTCCCCCCGTTACGACGGTAACCCAGATCGAATTTAGGTAAAGTCAGGGCCCGGTTTACTTTGATCTCCCGTTGGGCGGATTCGGATTCGCTGCGTAGACTTTTTAATGTGGGATCAGCGGCCAGATACTCCGATTCCAGACTGGAATAGTCCGGTAGAACCTGAGTCTGTGGGTAGTCCGTTGTTTCGAAATCGAGGGGGTGGCCACCGTTCAGTGCCTGTAATTTCTCCAATTGAGCCCGCAAAGCCGAGTTATTGAGTCGGCTGGCATTATTGGCATTAATCTTTTCTAATTGAATTTTGTTGTATTCTAATCGGTTGGCATCACCATTCGCAAAACGTTGACGATACAATTCTGCTAGTTTTTCCGCATTTTTCAGCCGTTGGTCCAATAACTGTTTTTGTTTGCGTAAGTATATGATCTCCTGGCAGGTCTGTTGTGCTGTCAGTAAGATCTCCTGACGGGTGGCTGCATATTGGAGATCGGAAGTTGCAGATTTCAATTTGGCCAATTTGTTTTTATTGGCATAGACCGTAGGGAAGTCGAAACTCTGTACGACGGCTAATTCGTTGGCATTTCCGCCTACACTACGGTCGGCCCACAATTGATTTAATTCGACTGTCGGGTTGGGTAAAAAAATCCCCGTCCGTGCTTCCAGCTTTTGTGCTTGGTTTAGTTGCATGCCTGCTTGTAAGGTGGGATTGTTTACCTCGATATTTTTAAGCACTTCCTTGATTCCCGATTGGGAAAATACAGGGAGAGTGACGATCAGAGACAGGCAAAGGATGTATATGTATTTTTTCATAATGATGAATTGTAAATTTATAAATCGGCTTGTATCTCCTGAGGGGTTACTATTGATGCTTCTTTTTTCCGGTTCAACAGAAAATATACGATAGGGACTACAAATCCGTTTAGCAGAGTGGAGCTTAATAATCCTCCTAATATCACCTGTGCCATAGGGCTTTGGATTTCATTTCCCGGAAGATCCCCACCCACAGCCAGCGGAATTAAAGCCAGTGCAGAGGTTAAGGCTGTCATCAGAATCGGATTGAGCCGGTCCAAAGAACCTTGAATAATACTTTCCCTCAGATTCAGACCTTCTTCCCGTAAATGATTGTAGTGGGATACCAGTAGTATTCCGTTACGGGTAGCGATACCGAATAGGGAAATGAATCCGATGATAGAAGGGATACTGATTACCCCTGAGGTAAACCAGATACTGATCACTCCTCCGATGATGGCTAAGGGCAGATTCAACATGATGATACCGGATAAAGGTAAACTCCGGAATTCATGATACAAAATCAAGAATATCAGTAGGATGGAGATCAGGGAAGTCAGGAATAAAGTTCGGGAAGCAGCTGCTTCACTTTCGAACTGTCCGCCATACTCGATGTGATAACCTTCCGGTAGAGAGATTTGTTCGTCTACTGTTTTTTGGATATCGTTGACTACGCCTTTCAAATCCCTGCCGGCAACATTGGCAGAAACGACGATCTTACGTTGTACATTCTCCCGGCTGATGGTGTTGGGCCCGGATAGGGGAAGTACTTCCGCTACATAATGCAGGGGCACTTTACGCCCATTGGCATCCAGCATGAGTTCACCGATTTCTTCCATGCTATCCCGGTCATGGTCGGCTACTTTAATGGTCAGGTCGAAGATTTTTCCACCTTCATTCACTTGTGAAACTACTTTCCCGGCCAGAGCGACATTGATAAATTCGGAAAATTCCGGTAGAGTAATACCATACCTGGCCAACATGTCCCGTTTAGGAAGAATCTGTAACTGAGGACGTTCGATCTGTTGTTCCAGAGTCAGGTCCGCAATACCGTCGATTCCTTGTATAGAATTCTTGATTTCACTTCCCAAGCTATACAGTTTATTCAGGTCATTACCGAATAGTTTGATCGCAATGTTGGCTTTCGTTCCGGAAAGCATGGCGTCGATACGGTGGGAGATCGGTTGACCGATTTCGATATTGGCCCCTTTCAGTTCACCCAATTGTTTTCGTACATCAGCCAGAAATTCATCTCTGTCCCGGTCTTGTAACTCGAAAGGTGCTTCGATTTCGGAGGTATTTACTCCCAGTGCATGTTCATCTAGCTCGGCACGTCCTGTCTTACGTGCCACAGTTTGAATTTCCGGAATCCCCAGGAGAATCTTTTCGGCTAATCCACCCATACGGTCCGACTCTTCAAGTGAGATACCCGGCATGGTACTGATATTGATGGTCAGCGAACCTTCGTTGAAAGGAGGCAAGAAGCTACGTCCTAAACTGAATAGGATGATCAGCGATAAAACCAGTAGGGTGGCAGCTGTACCGATCACTATTTTTTTGTAATGCAGTGCCCAGTTTAACGATTTTCGGTATACCTTTTTTAAGCTGCGGGAGATAAATGGCTCCTTTTCGCTTTTTTTCAATGCTTTTTCGGTAGTCAGCATATAACTACATAATACCGGAGTCAGTGTCAAAGCGATGACGGTCGAAGCAAACAGGGCGACAACGAAAGCAATACCCAGCGGTATCAGCATTCTGCCTTCCATGCCCGAAAGGAAAAATAAAGGAAGAAAACAAGCCACGATGATCAACGTAGAGTTCAGGATAGGCATCCGGACTTCTTTCGAACCTTCGAAAACAATTTCGATGGTCGGGCGTCGTTCTGTGGCGGGTTTGAATCGGTTTTCGCGTAAGCGTTTATATACATTTTCCACATCCACAATCGCATCGTCGACCAACGAGCCGATAGCAATAGCCAAACCTCCTAAACTCATAGTATTGATTGTCAACCCCAAAGCATGCATCACCAGGATTGCCATCAACATAGACAAAGGAAGAGCGACGAGGGAAATGATCGTGGTCCGGAAATTCATCAGGAAAAAGAACAACACCACAATCACAAAAACAGCTCCTTCCAGTAAAGCTTCCTGGATGTTGTGGATCGAACTGTTGATAAAACGGGATTGCCTGAAAATGTCTGTCGAAACCTCGACGTCTTCCGGTAAAGTTTTACGAAGTTCCTGGATAGAGGCATCCAGTTTGTCGGTTAGTTCGAGGGTGTTGGTGCCGGGTTGTTTGGTGACGGTAACCAGCACTGCCGGTTTACCTTTTTCTGAAGCAACTCCTAATTTAGGTGTTTTAGCTCCGATCTGAACGTTTGCAATATCAGCCAATGTGATAGGAAAATCGTCGACGGTTTTAATGACGGCTTTACCTATTTCCTCGACCCGGGTGGTTGCCATAACTCCCTGTATGATATATTCATTTCCGTATTCGTAAAGGATACCTCCGGTGGCATTTTGGTTCATATTTTCTACTACCGGCAGGACCTCGTCCAATCCGATATTGTAATACTTCATACGGGCCGGATCGAGCAATATCTGATACTCTTTGATGTCGCCTCCGATAACGGCCACTTGGGCAACTCCTCCGGTCGAGAGTAAGCGCGGTCGGATGGTCCAATCGGCTATTGTACGTAAATCCTGTAAAGAAGTACTGTCGGCAGTCAGACCGATAATCATCATTTCACCCAGGATCGAAGATTGGGGGCCCAGGGTGGGAGTACCGACATTATCAGGAAGTGCTTCTCCCAGGGTTGCCAGCTTTTCCGATACAATCTGCCGGGCTGTATAAATATTCGTACCCCATTCGAATTCAACCCATACGACCGAGAAACCTGTGGTAGAAGACGAACGTACACGTCTGACGTCGGTGGCTCCGTTGACAGCGGTTTCCACCGGGAAGGTCACCAGCCGTTCTACTTCTTCCGGTGCCATCCCTTGAGCTTCGGTCATCACCACTACGGTCGGAGCATTCAGGTCTGGAAAAACATCCACTTCCATGTTGTGGGCTGTAATGCTTCCCCAAATCAGCAGGGCTACTGCTGCGATCATTACCAACAAACGGTTGTGTAATGAATATTGTATGATTTTATTTAGCATAGTTACTCCATTTTAATGTTCGTGGGTATGACCCGGAATAGCAGCAGAGGCTGAAGCCATTTTCACCTGATAAGCTCCACGGGTAACGATCCGGTCTCCCGGAGTTAAGCCTGATAATACCTGAACTTCCTTGCCATTGTTGGCTCCGAGTGTGACTTCTTGCTTTTGGTAACCTTCTTCATCGAGTTGGCGGTATACATAAAAATTACCCATTTCGTTCGTTAAGGCCGATACCGGAAGGCTCAGTACATTCTCCATGGGATAAGAGAGCAGGTATATTTCGACGAATGAACCCGGAATGATATCACCACGGTTGTCGAATTCGAAGGTTACCGGGATAAAAAATGAATTTGTTCCGGCAGCCTTACCGACGGATAGTAATTTCCCGGATAAATCAGGTAAAGCATATACGCGATTATCGTAAGGAGTTTTAAAGTTGGCATTATTGATGGAATTCAGCGAGTTATAGTATTTTTCAGATACGTCTGCACGTAAAACCAGTTTTTTATTTTGTGATACAGTGGCTATAGCCTGACCTGCTGTAACATATTCGCCGTCTTTGACAGAGATGTTTTTGAGATAACCGGTTAATGGAGTGGTGATCCCGACACCTTTGGCCGATTGTTTACCCGAAATAGCTTCATAAGCGGTTTTGGCGTTCTGATAATTTAAGCGGGCATTTTCAAATTCTTTTTGAGAAACAATCTGATCTTTTACTAATTTTTCAGCTCGTTCGTATTCGGCTTTGGCTTTTTCGTAATTGGCATGGATACGGGTATAATAATCTCCTTCGCCCATGTGCTTCGAAGTAATGTAAAAAAGAGGTTGTCCTTGTTTTACCATACTTCCTTCCGCCAGGTTATTGTTAGCATAGGAAATAACCCCGTTGTTGGTGGCTACGATGATCGATTCATCTCCGGGAGCCGGAAGCACCTGACCTGTCGTTTTGATAATCTGGTGGAAGGTTCCGGGCTGTATTTCTTTCACTTCAAAATCTGTTTTGGCTGCCTGTGCTTTTGTGAAGATAATCTCATCACTATGTCCTTCGCCGTTCTCATGTTCCTCTTCTTCATGGTTGTGACCTTCGTGTTCATGGTCGTGGTTATGAGCTGCATGCTCCTCGGCTGTCTCGTGTTCATGAGAGGATTTTTGAGTATTTTTACATCCGTAAAAACACATCGATAAAATAGTTAGGGCTATAATAAATAGTCTCATATCGTTTTATTTATGGATATTTAATTCGGTTAATTCTTATTGGTAAAGCTGATAAAGTTGTGTTTTCACTGTCTGAAGTTTATAAAGTGGATCGTATTCTTCGGAGGATTATACCAAACCTCATTTCTAACGATCGTTCTGCGGCCGTAAATAAAACGCCCGCAGGGGTATCGACTTTATAAATTTTATGAACTAAGCTTTATCGGTACGATAAAATTCTGTCCGGTTTATCAGAAGGGTATCTCCCTGATATTTAGAAAACTATACTGTAAAAGGAGGGGCTCGGCCAGCCAAGGCTGATATATAACAGGCTGTATGAAGTTTTTCCTGATAATAACTATCGGAATCACATTGTTGCTCTGCTTCAGAAGATAAGAATTCAAGAATATTGGAAACAAGAAACAACGAGAGGCTAAAATGATGATAGGCTCCTTCTTCGCTCTGATGTTCTACATTTTGTCCCCGGTTGATTTGGGTTTGAAAAAGATTTTTTACACACCGATGATTGCTACTGCCTGTGTCATGACTGTGCTCTTCGTTTTCTCCTTCATCCTGGCAGTGAGCGGTTGCGAAACAGATATATTCGTTGTGATGATGATGTGGAAATACAACAAAAGCAAGCATCACTATGCTGGCCATAGAAAGAAGCGTTATTGCTGTAAATTTCCTGATCATCCGAATCTTATATTTTGCACAAATATAATAGATGAGAATGGTTTGTGCAAAGGTTTTCATAGATTTCTCTGAATAACGGCTTTATCTGCCGCTTGATAAAGACGTTTCCGATAGTAAAGTCCGGGGGCCGGGCTTTACTGCTGATGCATATCGAGGAATCCCCGAATCATCATTTCAGCGCTGGCTGGATTGGTCGCGATAGGTACGTTGTGAACGTCACATACCCGCATTAACATTTGTACATCCGGTTCGTGTGGGTGTTTACCCAGCGGATCCCGAAAGAAAATTACCATCGCAATTTGGTGTTCAGCTACCAATGCGGCAATCTGAGCATCACCTCCCAACGGCCCTGATAGTAAGCGTTCAACTTCCAAACCTGCATCCTGTGCATGTTTCCCTGTAGTTCCGGTAGCTACGATTTCTGTACCTACGGATTTCAGAAAGTCCATGTGTCTGTTCAGGAAAGCTACCATTTCGGCTTTTTTTCCATCATGTGCAATTACTGCAATTTTCATAATTTAAAAGTTATTATTTTTTAACTCTACGAAATTACAAATTTTATTACATAAAATAAGTCCTTCCGGTAAAAATATTTGCGGAGTCGATTTCGGTGAGCACCTATTCTAATTGGAATTTCGGTGCTATATGACCGATAATCGAATCGGTATCCTGAAAAAATCGGGTATAGAGCAAAGAGTCCTGGCTGGCGAGGATTCGGTGGGCTTCCGGTTCGGGGATGACATAATAACGTCTTTTCCCATCTTCCTGCGGACGATAGACATAGTTACTGAGGGTTTGCATCCGGTAACGGGTTTTCCCGTTTTGGCGGTAAAGAGTGAGGTGAACTCCCAAGCCTCCGTTTGTATATCGTTTACTTTGGTTGGATACAAAATTTCCTAAAGAGAAGACAGTAACACCCAGTGTGTCCTGTTCGTGTTGAATATAGCTTATCGGTTGGATGACGTGTGGGTGTGAACCGATGACGATGTCGGCTCCCCGTTCGTGCAACCAGGAAGAAAGTTTTTTTTGAGTTGCATTCGGAGCTGTAAAATACTCTTCACCCCAGTGCATGACTGCAATGATATTGGTGACCGTGTCTAAAAGGGCCTTTTCGATTTGGCGGGCCATATGAAAGGTATCGATCATGGAAACGACCTGGCCGTGGGTTACCGGAATACCGTTAGTCCCATAAGTATAACTGATCAGGGCAATCTTGAATTTTCCCTGGCGAATATAAAGGGGAGAACGGGTAATCCAAGCCGTTGTATCGGTAAAGGTTCCGGTATGGGGGAATTGCAGGGAATCCAGATAGTATATGGTTTTAGCTATACCGCGATGTCCTTTGTCGCAGGAATGATTGTTATTGGTGGTCAGGATGTCGACTCCACATGCTTTTAAATCACGGGCAAGTTGCCAGGGAGCACAAAATTGAGGATAACCACTATACCCCCTGTCGGATAAAGTCGTTTCCAGATTGGCGATGACATAATCGGCTTTTTGCCAATAAGGAGTGATGTACTGAAAACAGGGCAGATAGTCGTAATCAGCTGTCTCTGCATTCCAGGCCCCGCTGATCTGAGGTTCGTGTTGCATGACGTCTCCGAAGAAAAAAAAGCTCAGACTATCCAATTCCGGACTATTATCCCGGTGTAACCAGGGTTGGGCTAAAGCCGGGATACATCCTGAAATCAGAAAAACCAACAGGAAATGTTTCATACTATATAAGCGGATAAGATGAAAAAAAGAGACAAAAATATCGGTTGGATCTTTGTCTCTTTTTATAGCAGGAATCGGAATCCTGTACTTATTTTGTTAAATCAAAACTGAAATCTGCTTCTGCAGGAGGAGTACATTGTCCGCCGGAGCAAGACATATATTCTACATAACCCACTAATTTAGCTTTTGCGCTGGTTACCTTGACCCGTTGAACAAAAGTAGCGGCATTGATAAAATATTTCAGATCCATATCGAACGCTTCGCTATGTTCGGTCAGAGCTTTCTCTGTCGCTTTGAATTCACCTACCAGTTCGATACCGCTGGTTTCATCTTCATCCATATTGAAGGTGGTTGGCAGAGGTCCGCCTTCGGGAAGTTTCGTGTCGTATAAATGCCATCCGCCGTCTACAGTAGCTTTGCAGATGATATCATATACTCCGTCACTCACTTTTTTCTGGGTGATTTGCCATTTTACGGGTTTTAAAACCTGAGCTGTCAGTCCTGTTGTAAATGCTGCGAACAGTACCATTATAACCAATATCTTCTTCATTTTTTCAAAAATTAATTGTTTTGTTTTTTATCTATCACAAAGTAAAGAAATAATCCCTGATAAGCAGTGTTAGACAGGTGTTAAATGTTCCTTAATTAATGATTAACAAAATAGAGAGCGGCAAGCAATATGGAAATCGTTTGTCGCTCGTCCGATATATTTAAAGTGTTTTTTTCACTTCCACTTCCTGGTATCCTTCGATCATGTCTCCGACCCGGATGTCGTTGTAGTTCTCGATATTCAGACCACATTCGAATCCTTTGGTTACTTCCTTTACATCGTCCTTAAAACGTTTCAAAGAACCCAAAACACCGGTGTAAATGACGATACCTTCGCGGATAACCCGGATTTTCGCTGTACGGGTGATCTTGCCGTCACGGACGATACAACCGGCGATGGTACCCACTTTGGAGATTTTGAAGGTTTCCAGAACTTCGACCGTTGCAATGATTTCTTCTTTGATTTCCGGAGAAAGCATACCTTCCATAGCTGATTTCAATTCTTCGATCGCCTGGTAGATGACAGAATAAAGCCGGATATCTATCTGTTCTTTTTCAGCCAGTTTACGGGCGCCCATAGACGGACGTACCTGGAACCCGACGATGATTGCATTCGAGGCTGCAGCCAGTAGTACATCTCCTTCTGTAATCTGTCCGACAGCTTTGTGAATGATGTTCACCTGGATCTCATCTGTAGACAGCTTGATCAGTGAATCGGACAACGCTTCGATAGAACCGTCGACGTCGCCTTTAACAATCACATTCAATTCCTGGAAATTACCGATAGCGATACGGCGTCCGATTTCGTCCAGAGTGATGTGTTTCTGAGTACGCAGACCTTGTTCACGCTGGAGCTGTTCCCGTTTATTGGCAAGTTGCCGCGCTTCTTTCTCGTTTCCCATTACATTGAATTTGTCACCTGCCTGTGGAGCACCGTTCAAACCTAATATTAAAGCCGGTTCGGAAGGACCTGCCTTCTCCATTTTTTCTCCCCGTTCGTTGAACATGGCTTTGACGTGTCCGAAATACTGGCCGGCAAGCACAATATCACCTACTTTAAGCGTTCCGGATTGTACGAGCACTGTAGCTACATATCCACGTCCTTTGTCCAAAGACGATTCGATGATAGAACCGGTAGCTTTCTTATGAGGATTGGCTTTCATATCCAGAAGTTCGGCTTCTAACAATACCTTCTCCAGCAACTCTTCGATATTTAAGCCTTTCTTAGCTGCGATTTCCTGACATTGGTATTTTCCTCCCCATTCTTCCACCAGATAATTCATATTGGCCAGTTCTTCCCGGATTTTGTCCGGATTCGCTCCCGGTTTATCTATTTTGTTGATGGCAAACACAATAGGTACTCCCGCAGCACTGGCGTGGTTGATCGCCTCGATGGTTTGAGGCATGACGTTATCGTCGGCAGCGACGATGATGATAGCGATATCGGTCACTTGAGCACCACGGGCACGCATCGCTGTAAATGCTTCGTGCCCCGGAGTATCCAGGAAAGTGATCGTCCGGCCGTCACTCAATTTTACGTTGTAAGCTCCGATATGCTGTGTAATACCACCGGCTTCACCTGCGATGACATTGGTTTTACGAATACTATCCAATAAAGAGGTTTTACCATGGTCGACGTGCCCCATAACAGTGACAATCGGCGGACGTGGCAACAGGTTCTCTTCGGAATCTTCTTCCTCTTCGTCGATGGCTTCCTGAATTTCAATGCTTACAAATTCAACCGAATAGCCGAATTCATCGGCAACAATATTGATCGTTTCTGCATCCAAGCGTTGGTTGATAGATACAAAAAGTCCGAGCGACATACAAGCAGAGATAACCTCTGTCACACTAATATTCATCATGGTTGCCAATTCGGCTACCGTCACGAATTCCGTTAGTTTCAGAATGCTCTTTTCCTTTTCTTCTTGTTCCAGTTCGGCCTGTAACTTTTGCTGTGCAGCATCCCGCTTATCCCGACGGTGTTTTGCAGTCTGTGATTTTCCTTTGCTTCCTAAGCGGGCAAAAGTATCTTTGATTTGCTTGTCGATATCTTCATCGGAGATTTCAGTCTTTTCGTTTTTCTTTTTCTTCAGCTTTTTCAGTTTCCGCTTATTTTCTTCAATTTTGGCATTTTTGGCCGGAACGGTAGCTGCTTCCACCTGAATTTTTTCATCCTGACGATGAATTCTTTTCCGTTTTTTACGGATATCTGCATCCTCTTCTCCCTTATTAACGATATCTGTCGATGGGCTTGCTACCGGCTGTTCGGTTTTAGCGGCCGATACGAAAGGCTTGTTGGCTTTTTTCTGTTCACGGCGATCCCGTTCCCGTTCCTGTTTACTTTTTTTCGGAGGTCTGGTACGTTGGTTGATGGCGTCCAGGTCGATTGTACCCACTACTTTTACATCTTTCAGCGCAGGTTGTGCTACTTTGAAAGGAGTGGATTCAGAAGACTCTTCCATTTGTACGGAAATTTCGGGCTCCACTTCTGGTGTTACTTCTCTTTCTTCTTCCTGAGTTTCTTCTACTTCAACCCGGGTTACTTTCGGTTCTTCCACTTTTTCGGTTATTTCTTCCTGAGTTTCTCTTTTCGGTTGTTCAACCTTTGCTTCTACCGGTTCCGGTTGTGTTTTTTTCTCCGGATTCAGATCGATATGATCGACAATCTTAATTTTATTTTCGAATCTCACTTCATCTTTAATCGAAATGAATTCCTCTTCCTCTTCTTCTGTATTTTCGTTTCCTGAAGAGATGTTGCCAGCGTTGTCTATCGTGACAGTCTCTTTTTTCTTTCTGGTATTTTTCAGATCAACCAGAGAGGACTCTTTTTTTACCTGGCTGTCAGATGAAAATTCTTTTGCAACCAAAGCATAATCTTCATCCGTTAACTTTGCATTCGGATCTGAGGATATTTTGATCCCCTTACTGTGCAGGAACTCTACGATAGTAGATAAACCTACGTTAAATTCTCGGGCTATTTTACTTAATCTTACTGCCATATTGAGATTACAAATTTACAAGCGTTAATACAGAATTATTCAAACTCTGCTTTTAAAATATTGAGAACCTCACGTATGGTCTCAATTTCAAGGTCTGTCCGGCTTTCCAGTTCTGACTCGCTGAGTTCTAATACACTCTTGGCAGTGTCACAGCCGACACGTTTCAGTTCGTCGATCACCCAACCTTCGATTTCATCGGCGAATTCATCCAGATTGACATCTTCTTCCTGGGCTTGATCGAGTTCGCGATATACGTCGATATCGTAACCGGTCAGCTGACTGGCCAATTTGATGTTCAATCCACCTTTACCGATAGCCAGTGATACTTCTTCCGGATCGAGGTAGACATTTGCTTTTTTATGGGCTTCGTCGATTTCGATATTTTTGATCTTAGCCGGATTTAAAGCACGAGTGATGTAGAGTTGTAAATTATTGGTATAATTGATCACATCGATATTTTCATTTCTCAACTCTCTGACAATACCATGTATTCTCGAACCTTTCATACCCACACAAGCACCCACCGGATCGATACGGTCGTCGTAGGATTCTACGGCAACTTTGGCTCTCTCTCCCGGTACCCGGACTACGTTCTTGATCGTGATCAGACCGTCGAAAATTTCAGGTACTTCGTTTTCAAATAATCTTTCCAGGAATACCGGAGAAGTTCTCGATAAGATAATGTAAGGATTGGAATTCCGCATTTCTACCCGAATGACCACGGCTTTGATGGAATCTCCTTTTTTGAAAAAGTCTGTCGGGATTTGTTCCTGTTTGGGTAAAATCAATTCATTGCCTTCGTCATCCAGGACCAGCATTTCTTTTTTCCATACCTGATAGACTTCACCCAAAATGATTTGTCCGACTTTATCCTTATATTTATTGTAAACATTGTCTTTCTCCAATTCCAGAATACGGGCGGAGAGATTCTGCCGTAAAGCTAATACAGAACGGCGGCCGAAGTCTTTGAATTTTACTTCATCCGTAACTTCTTCTCCGAGTTCATAATCTTCATCGATTTTTTTCGCTTCGGTTAAAGTAATCTCGCTATTGGGATTTTCCAGTTTGTCATCTTCTACAACAGTACGATTCCGCCAGATTTCGAGGTCACCTTTGTCGATGTTGATGATGATGTCAAAATTTTCATCCGTACCATATCTTTTCAACAGCATATTTCTGAAAATATCTTCCAATACTCTCATCAATGTGGCCCGGTCTATGTTTTTGAATTCTTTAAATTCAGCGAATGAATCTATCAGATTAATATTTTCCATTTCGACTTTTTAGCTTTTATTTTTATTGATTATTTACTTTATCTGTTTTTCCGGTTCAAAATTTCACGACATCTTTGATTTCTTTGATGTCCTTGCGGACAATTGTCCGCTCTGTTTTTACCAATTGTTTTCGTTTGCTCCCTTCGATGATTTTTTTCTCTTCCTGTTCGATGACAATTTCTTCCGGGGTGAAACGAAGTAATATACCATTTAGTTTGGTATGGTCGTTCAGCTTTATTTCGACACTTTTACCCAGATTTTTTTGATATTGTTGCTCTACTTTGAAAGGATAACCTATTCCGGCACTGGATACGGTCAATTCGAAATCCTCTTCATCCCGGTTGAGTGAAGATTCGATCTCCCGGCTGACGGCGATACAAGTCTGTATGTTGACTCCTTCCAGGGCATCGACAAAGACTTCGATAACATTGTCTTTAGAAATCTTCAATTCGACCAGAAATAAATGGTGTTCTGTCAGAATCGGTTCTATGAGGTGTTTGATTTCTTCCGTTTTCATCTCTTTGTTTTGCGATTGATACAAAAGAGAGGGGACATCCGTCCCCTCTCTTTGGCTTTAAACCTCTGCAAATATACGACTTAATTATTAAAATACAAAATAATCGCGGGATAAATAGGGCAAAAGTTTATAAATCTGTTTCAAACTACCGTTTTTAGTTACAACGGTTAAACTTGACTGCTGAAACCTTTGTAACCGTTGAAACTCCTGTAACTATTTCAATCGTAGTTTTAAATAGATCGGTGTCGCTTCGTTTCTGTCATATCCTCCGAATAGCTGATCTTTATAGTTTGAAGAGGAGATAAGTGGTTGTTAATTATGAGGTTGATTCAATGAGGAATATGTTTCATTTTTCTTAAAATTGAAACATATTCGTAATATTTTTATGAGTTACAAATAAAATTTGTAAGTTTGCCGAAATTTTTGAAATATGGAATTCAAGGCGAAAGATATTGCTGCATTATTAAAAGGTGTAGTTGAAGGGGATGGGGAAGTGATGGTTAATAATGTATCTAAAATTGAAGAAGGAAAGCCCAATACATTGGCCTTTCTGGCAAATCCCAAATATGAACACTATATTTATACGACAGCTGCTTCTGTCGTTTTGGTGAATCATGACTTTTCTCCTGTACAGCAGGTACCCTGTACCTTAATCCGGGTGCCTTCGGCTTATGAAGCGATCGCTTCTTTGTTGCAGATGTACGATAGTATGCGTTCCCGGCCGACAGGTATCGAACAACCTTCTTATATCGGTGAAGGGGCGGTTATCGGTGAAGCTCCTTATGTGGGAGCTTTTGCTTATATCGGTAAAGGGGCGAAAATCGGTAATGATGTAAAAATCTATCCTCAGGTTTATATCGGTGAGGGTGTTGTGATCGGTGATCATACGACGATCTATGCCGGAGCAAAAATCTATTATGGTTGTGTGATCGGTAGTGGATGTACGATCCATGCCGGAACGGTGATCGGCGCAGATGGTTTTGGTTTTGCTCCCAATGGGGATAATTATAATAAAGTGCCACAGATTGGTAATGTCGTTATTGAAGATAATGTCGAGATTGGTGCCAATGCTTGTATTGACCGGGCCACTATGGGGTCTACCCGTATAAAAAAAGGCGTAAAACTGGATAATCTGGTTCAGATCGCTCACAATGTGGTGGTGGGAGAAAATACGGTGATGGCGGCTCAGTGTGGCATTGCCGGAACAACTAAGGTGGGAGCGCATTGTATGTTCGGCGGACAGGTCGGTATTGCCGGACATCTCAGGATTGAAGACAAGACGATGCTTGCCGCTCAGTCCGGGGTTACGAACGATATCCCCGAAGGATCCGTATTTATGGGAGCACCTGCCTTCGATGTTTCGAAATATCGGAAATGTTATGTGCTGTTCAGAAAATTACCTGAATTATACGGGCAGCTCCGGGATTTGGAAAAAGAAATACAAACATTAAAGTCAAAACAATAATGTCAGTGAAACAAAACACATTAAAAGGAGAATTTTCATTAAAAGGCAAAGGTTTGCATACGGGTAAAGAAGTATGTGCTACCTTTAAGCCGGCAGCGGAAAATACCGGATATAAAATTGTCAGAGTCGATCTCGACGAGAAAACCGAGATTCCGGCACTGGCGAAATATATTGAATTGGTAGATCGCGCCAGTTGTCTGCAAAAAGACGGAGCCAAAGTATATACTTTAGAGCATGCTATGGCTGCTTTATACGGTTGCGGTATAGATAACTGTGTGATCGAACTGTCGGGAGAAGAATTTCCGATTTTGGATGGGAGTGCCCGTTATTATGTGGAAGAGATTCAAAAAGTTGGGATTGAAGAGCAACAAGCAGAACGCCGTTATTTTTCAGTAAAGAAAAAAATGGAATTTTATTGCGAAGCTTCGGATACCCGCATTACATTATTGCCGGATGATACGTATTCTATCAATACCATGGTAGCTTACGATTCTCCTTATCTGGCGATGCAGTTCGCTTCTTATTCGGAAGCTTCTACTGATTTTGCGAAAGAGATCGCCCCTTGCCGTACTTTTGTATTTCTGCGGGAAGTGGAAATGTTGCTGGCCAATAATCTGATTAAAGGAGGAGATTTGAGTAATGCGATCGTCATCGTCGATCGTAAGATGGATCAGCCCGAAATCGATCGTTTGGCTAAATTGTTCGGTTACGGGAATATTCAGATTAAAGAAGGTGTTCTCAATAATCTGGAACTTTATTTCGATAATGAGCCTGCCCGTCATAAATTATTGGACGTTATCGGTGATCTGGCTTTATGTGGCCGTTTTATCAAAGGCCGGGTGATTGCTGAGAGACCCGGACATAAAGCAAATACTTCTATGGCCAAGATGATCTATAAAGAAATTCTGGCTGAAGAGAAAGACGATGCTTATCCTATAGATCTGGATTTAGATGCCACTCCGCTGATGGACATCAATAAGATCCGTACTTTGCTGCCTCACCGCCCACCGTTTTTATTGGTCGATAAGATTTATAAAGTAACTGAGAACATGGTGATCGGTTGCAAGAATGTGACCATGAACGAGCCTCATTTTGTCGGACATTTTCCTGATGAGCCGGTGATGCCGGGCGTGTTGATTGTGGAAGCGATGTCGCAATGTGGTGGTATATTGGTGCTGAGTGGAGTGCCTGATCCCGAAAACTATTCGACTTATTTTATGAAGATCGACGGGGTGAAATTCCGGAATAAAGTAGTGCCCGGTGACACACTGGTCTTCAAATTAATCACTACTGCACCTATAAAAAGAGGTATCGTGCAGATGAAGGGATATGCTTATGTTGGAAAAAAACTGGTTTGTGAAGGAGAATTTATGGCTCAGGTCGCAAAAACCAAAAACTTATAATTATATTTGCAGGCTGAAATTTTTTATTCAGGTAATATAGTATTCATTAAATAATAAACGAATGAAACAACCGTTAGCATATGTTCATCCGGAAGCTCAGGTTGCTGATAATGTGGTGATAGAACCCTTTGTGACGATTGATAAAAATGTGGTGATAGAAGAAGGTACGCGGATCGGATCGAATGTAACTATTCTGGAAGGTGCCCATATCGGTAAGAATTGTAAAATTTTTCCGGGAGCAGTGATCGCTGCTGTACCCCAGGATTTGAAATTCAGAGGTGAAAAGACCATTGTAAAAATCGGAGATAATACGACTATCCGCGAATGTGTGACTGTTAATCGGGGCACTGCTGCTAAGGGAGTTACTGAAATCGGGGATAATTGTTTGATTATGGCTTATGCCCATATCGCTCATGACTGTAAGATCGGTAATAATTGTATCATCACCAATGCCTGTCAGTTGGCGGGTGAAGTGGTCGTAGACGATTTTGCGATTCTGGGAGGAATGACCGCTGTCCATCAGTTTGTGCATATCGGCAAACATGTGATGATCCAGGGAGGCTCTTTGATTGGAAAAGATGTACCTCCTTATGTAAAAGCCGGCCGTTTACCGCTTTCATATGTCGGAGTAAATTCTATCGGTTTGCGCCGTCGGGAGTTTTCAAACGAGAAAATTAATGAAATCCAGGATATTTACCGCATTCTTTATCAATCGGGTCTTAACAACTCCGATGCTATCGAAAGAATAGAAGCTGAAATGCCTGCTTCCAGAGAAAGGGATGAAATTATCATGTTTGTCCGCAACAGTAAGCGGGGAATCATGAAGGGATATATGGGATAATAGGAAAAAGAGGGTGAAGTCACCCTCTTTTTTCATAATAGAATTTCTTTTAGGACACATTGGAGTGAATTGTTCGAGCCGAACAATGCTTCTAAAGTGTATTTGTTGTCTGAAGTCTTCTCGAAGCATTCGGATAATATGTGTTTTTACCCTATTATTTTTTATTATCGGGAATTATTGTGAGTTTCTGCTTTATTTCAAATTACATGCTTTTTCGATAGGTTTTGGGAAGCTATAAAAAAAACTCCCGTTTCCGGGAGTCTTGTAATTTAAAGTCTCGGTCCTGCAGCAACCAGAGCTTTACCGGCAGCATTACCCTCAAATTTCTTGAAGTTTTTGATGAACCGTTCTGAAAGATCTTTTGCTTTGGTTTCCCATTCGCTTGCGTTAGCATAAGTATCGCGGGGATCGAGGATTTTCGGATCTACGCCCGGCAGAGCGGTCGGAACAACGAAATCAAAGAACGGGATCGTTTTGGTCGGAGCTTTATCGATAGAACCGTCCAGGATGGCATCAATGATACCACGGGTATCTTTAATAGAAATACGTTTGCCGGTACCGTTCCATCCGGTGTTTACTAAATAAGCTTTAGCACCTGATTTTTCCATTTTCTTTACCAGCTCTTCTGCATATTTGGTGGGATGCAGTGATAAGAAAGCAGCTCCGAAACAAGCAGAGAAAGTCGGTGTCGGCTCGGTAATTCCACGCTCTGTTCCTGCCAATTTTGCGGTAAATCCAGACAGGAAATAATATTTTGTCTGTTCTGCGTTCAGGATGGATACCGGAGGCAATACTCCGAATGCGTCGGCTGACAAGAAGATAACCTGTTTGGCTGCCGGGCCTTTAGATACCGGTTTGACGATATTCTTGATGTGATAGATCGGATAAGAAACACGGGTGTTTTCAGTTACCGATTTGTCGTTGAAATCGATCTTGCCGTTTGCATCTACAGTTACGTTCTCCAACAGGGCGTCACGTTTGATGGCGTTGTAGATATCCGGTTCGCTGTCTTTGTCCAGATTGATTACTTTTGCATAGCAACCGCCTTCGTAGTTGAACACTCCTTCGTCATCCCAACCGTGTTCGTCATCCCCGATCAACAAACGTTTCGGGTCGGTCGATAAAGTGGTTTTACCGGTTCCGGACAGACCGAAGAAAATAGCTGTGTTTTTACCTTCCAGATCGGTGTTTGCCGAGCAGTGCATAGAAGCGATACCACGTAACGGATTCAGGTAATTCATGATAGAGAAAATACCTTTTTTCATTTCTCCGCCGTACCAGGTATTCAGTATCACCTGCTCATTGGTTCTTAGGTTGAATACAGTTGCTGTTTCTGAATTCAGACCCAGTTCTTTGTAGTTGTCTACTTTAGCTTTAGCAGCATTGAAAGAAACGAAATCCGGTTCGCCGTAGTTGGCCAATTCTTCCTCGGTAGGACGGATAAACATATTCTTTACGAAATGAGCCTGCCACGCAACTTCCATGATGAAACGAACTTTCAAACGAGTACCTGCGTTTGCTCCGCAGAAAGTATCGACAACGTATAATTTTTTACCTGATAATTCTTTAACAGCTTTTGCTTTCAGATCGGCCCAAGCTTCTTCGCTACAAGGTTTGTTGTCGTTTTTGTATTCTTCTGAAGTCCACCAAACGTTTTTTTCACTGGCTTCATTTTTTACAAAGAATTTATCTTTAGGAGAACGACCGGTATAAATACCTGTCATTACGTTTACAGCACCTAATTCGGTTACCTGGCCTTTTTCATACCCGGTTAAAGAGGGATCGGTTTCGGCTTTGAATAATTCCTCGTAAGAAGGATTGTGAAGGATTTCTTTCACATCGGTAATGCCATACTTGCTTAAATCTAATTTTGACATAGTAGTAAATTTATATTAAACGATTTATTAATACTTTTTTTCCGTAATAACTTCACAAAAGTAAGAAAGTTTTCTTATTAAAAATCTCTTACTGCTCATTAAATGCTAGCTTTAACATTTATTAAATGTTAAAACGATAGCGTTCGGCTGCTAACTGAACATACTTGTCTTTATAATTCCGGTTGACAACAGTACGAAAGTAATCTTTAGATATTTTGTCACTCTCTTTATTTAAAATGAGGTATCTGGCAAGGGCTGTCATGATTGCCAGCTGCATGAGCGGGTTTTCTGAATTGAGCCATTCTTCCGATAATTCAAGTAAATCCGAGCGTTTATATAAATAAAGCGAACCTAAATAGCCGGCAATTTCAAAATGGAGACAGTGAGGTGCTAATTGCGTAATTTTTTCTTTATTTAAATCTTGAGGGAAAAGCAGGCAAGCCACGATTTGCTCTTCTCTTTGTCCTTGATTCCATAACAAAAGGGCCAATTTTTCATCGGGCGGATAAGTTGCTGCCAATTCTTTCAGGGAAACGTAACTGGCACCGATCTGATGGTCGGTATTAGCGCCGATGTCTTGCAGGCTATCGATCGTCCCTCCGCTTTGAAGACGACGGATGCGTGAAAGTATTTGCTGAAAAACTGCGTTCGTATGTGGGTCTATAATACTGAAATCCATGTTTTACTGTCTTTTTTCACTTATTGGTCATCAAATATCCCAGCCCGGCAAAAAGTATGCCTAAAATGAGGCTCAGTCCGATATTTAATGAAAATAAACCATATGCCTTATTGCTTAGTAATTGCAGATTTTCGAATGAGAAGGTGGAAAAGGTAGTAAAACTACCACAGAATCCTACGGTAAAAAAGAGACGATAGACCGGAGCAGGATGGGAAGTGAAAAAGCCACTTAACAAACCGAGTAAGAAACAACCGGCGATATTTACAATAAAAGTTCCCCAAGGGAAGCTTGAGGGAAATAGGTGCCGGCTCCACTCAGAGATAAAATAACGTGAAACCCCTCCGACGATAGAACCCAGGCCTACAAAAATTATGTTTTGCCACATGATTTCTTTTTTTACAAAGTAAAAAAAATTAAAGAAGATTCTGAAATAAAACCGGATAAAATAAAAAATGTTTATATTTATTCGCCTTATAAATTGTAGAATAAGAATGTTTAAAGCTGTGAAAATGAAACGATTGAAGTTCTTGTTGCTGAGTTTTGTTTTGGGATGTGCTATGCTTGCCGGAGCTCAGACACCGGAAGTATTTCCTTTATGGCCCCAGGGAGTAAAAGAGAATAATGGCATTAAAGTGGACCGTACGGTAGATGATCAGGGCGGAATTTCGAACAATAGTACAGCAGAACTGTTGGTTTTTCATCCTGATCCTGCTAAAAATACGGGCAAGGCTGTTTTGATTTGTCCGGGAGGTGGTTATACTTATCTGGCTATGGGATATGAAGGTGAAGAATTTGCGCAGTGGCTGGTGAAGCAGGGGATTACAGGTATCGTATTGAAATATCGGATGCCTAACCAACATGATCGTATACCGATGACCGATGCTTTGCGTGCGATGAAGTGGATAAGGAGCCGTAGTGAGGAATGGGGTATCGATCCGGCGAAAGTTGGAATTGCCGGATTTTCTGCAGGCGGGCATTTGGCCTCTACCGTGTCGACGCATTTCGATAGTGGAAAGAGCGGAACTACCGACCGTTTGGAGCAATATAGTTCTCGGCCTGATTTTCAGATTCTTTTTTATCCAGTGATCTCCATGACTGCCGGGTTGACACATCGCGGTTCTCGTGAAGCTCTGTTGGGTAAGAATCCTTCTGCCGAAGCTATTGCACAATACTCGAACGAACAACATGTTACTGCTAAGACCCCACCTGCACTTTTATTTCATAGCGATGACGATACAGTGGTGCCTTCGATGAATAGTGTCGTATTTTATCAGGCTTTGAAAAAGAATAAAGTGCCTGCTGTATTGTATATTTTTGATAAAGGCGGGCATGGCTGGGGAATGCGGAATAATTTCGAATACCATAATCAGTGGACTAATTTGTTGGCCAATTGGCTGAAAAAGATCTGAGCCCTGAAATTTTGAACTGCCGGGTTGGGGGAGAAAGTTCCGTTGGCTTTTATTTCAATCGTTTATTGCGTAACAAAAACTGATTTATTGCGTTATATAGCCATACATAAATAAAGTCTAATTGTTAAAATATTTATTATGGCTGCTAATATTGGTTTAAATGAAGGTATGGTGAGAGCCAGCAAAACAGTATTGAATAATTTGCTGTCCGACCATTTTGTGTTATTGGCAAAGACGTGGAATTACCATTGGAATGTCAAAGGGGTAAGTTTTCATTCTTACCATGTTTTCATGGAAGATTTGTATAATGGGTTGATTGAAGATATTGATGCTATTGCAGAACGTATCCGTTCTTTGGACGAACGTCCCATCGGTTCGTTGGCCGGTTATCTGGAGCACAACCGCATTAAAGAACATTGTGAATCGGAACCTCTGCCTGAAGCTAAACAGATGTTGGCTATCCTGAGTCAGGACAATGATACGTTAATTCGTGAAATCCGTAAGGACATCGAACAACTCGAGAAAGAAGAGGATACCGATGATGCCGGTACGACAAATTTCCTGGAAGATATGATCGAGAAAAAGGAAAAAACGGCTTGGATGATCCGGGCATATCTGGAAAAATAATTGTTTGATTGTATTGTTGTATATAAAAAGGTAGAAGTTACCGTACGGGGGGGCTTTTACCTTTTTTGTTTTTAAGGAAGAATTGACAACAGTTCCGGTGAAATTGCCATCTCCCGGATTGACCATGGCTATTGTACAGGCTCCTGGTCCTGACCAATCCTGCCGGACGAATAGCTGTTGCTTGGGATGAAAAACTGGACTCGGATTTCCACACGACGAAGTTTGCTATGGCTTTTTTTATTTCATCCCTCCGTTTTATACGTCTGTCAAAGAAGCGGATATTAGTTTTATATCGGCAAGTTTGTACGGGAACTGTTTTCCGGACGGAAACTTGGATACTTCCCTTATCCGCATGCAGGCTTTTGGTCCGATGTCCCTTACGAATTGTTGATATTCATAAGCGCACCTACGGTGCCGATGAAAAATCTCAATCAGAACCATAGGTGTGCTAATCAAAAAAGGAACGCTTCCGTCGATTAGAAAGCTCTAGGGCTGACACGAATCAGTTTGGGAGAACTCTCTTTTCCTGAGCAGAACGATGTTTTCGACGTGATGAGTGTGTGGAAACATGTCGACCGGTTGAACAGCTATAACCTCGTAGGCAGAATCCATCATTTGCAAGTCTCTGGCCTGGGTTGCTGAGTTACAGCTGACATAGACAATACGTTCGGGAGAGGCTTGAAGGATCGTTTGGACTACATCCGGATGCATGCCTGCGCGGGGAGGATCGGTGATGATAATATCCGGTTGTCCATGTTTACTTATGAATGAAGCATTCAGCACGTCTTTCATGTCTCCGGCATAAAAAATAGTGTTATCTATGTGGTTGATTGCTGAATTGACTTTAGCATCTTCGATTGCTTCGGGAACATATTCTATACCGATCACTTTCCGGGCCTGACGGGCGACAAAATTGGCGATCGTTCCTGTTCCTGTGTAGAGATCGTAGACAGTTTCCTGCCCGGTTAAACCTGCCAACTCGCGTGTTTTGCTGTACAGATTATAGGCTTGTTCGGAATTAGTCTGATAGAAAGATTTCGGACCGATCTTGAATTTCAGACCTTCCATTTCTTCAAAGATATGATCCCGGCCATGAAAACAGAACATATCCTGATCGGTTAGGTTATCGTTCAGTTTTTCGTTGATCACGTACATCAGGGAGGTGATTTGTGGGAATTGCCGGACAAGCGTTTCCAATAATTGTTCGCGTGCTACAGTATCTTCATATCCGAAGGCGAGGATAACCATGATTTCCCCTGTCGAGGCAGTTCGGATGATCAGGGTGCGCAGGAAACCTTGCTGGGCCCGGATATCGTAAAACGAAAGACCTTTTTTCAGGGCATAAGTTTTGATGAAATTCCGGATTTCGTTGGAAGACGATCCTTGCAGGCAGCAATGATCGATATCTACCACTTTGTCGAACAATCCCGGCACATGAAATCCTAAAGCCGGAGTACGCTCTATATCCGCTTCCCTGCTGATTTCTTCCCGGGTGAGAAAGCGCTTATTCGAAAATGTAAACTCTAGCTTGTTGCGGTAATAGAGTTGGCGGGCAGATCCGATGATCGGATAAACATTTTGTAGTTTTATTTTTCCGATGCGTTGCAAATTGTCGTTGATTTCCTGCTGTTTGAATTCCAATTGTTTTTCGTAAGGGAGATTTTGCCATTTGCATCCTCCGCAAATGCCGAAATGGGTACAAGCCGGGGCTATACGTAAGGCCGAGAACCGATGGGTATGGGTGACTATGCCTTCCATAAAATTTTTACGTTTTCGGGTGACTTGAACATCGACAATATCTCCCGGAAGAGTATTCGGGACAAATAACACTTTTTCGTCGATATAAGCAATGGATTTACCTTCCGCTGCGATTTTTTGTATTTCTACTTTTTCTAACAATGGTTTTTTACCTCTTCCCACTTGTATTCAGCTTTTATAATGGTTTATTTTATTCATGCTTTAACGAGTTTCGGATAGTAAGATATTTTTCAATTCTTGTACTCCTTCGGAAGCTCCTTTTTCAATCAGGTGATAGCCCATCCGGTGTGCTTGTTGAGGAATCTTAGGATCGATAACGAAGACCGGAATACCTTCGGGGGCATAGTGCAACAGACTGGCTGCCGGATAAACGGCCAGTGAAGTACCGATAATGACGAAAATATCTGCCTGACGGACCAGATCGGTTGCCGGTTCGATATTGGGTACTGCTTCTCCGAAGAAAACTACATGAGGACGTAACAATGAGCCATCTTCACAACGGGTCCCTGGTTTCAGTTCCCAGCCTTTCAGGTCATAAATCGAATCGGGATTTTTACTGCTTCGCACTTTCTTCAGCTCTCCATGCAAGTGTAGAACATGCTTACTACCGGCACGTTCGTGCAAATCGTCGATATTTTGGGTGATGATCCGGACATCGAAATAATTTTCCAACCCGGCCAGGCCTTTATGACCGGCATTGGGTTGGGCTTCGTAGAGCTGTTTCCGGCGCTCATTGTAAAAATGGTTTACTAATTCCGGATTACGTTCTAATGCTTCAGGGGTACAAACATCTTCGATCCGGTAATTTTCCCATAAACCGTCGCTGTCCCGGAAAGTTTTGATTCCGCTCTCTGCGCTCATGCCTGCTCCTGTTAATATAACCAGTTTCATTTTATCATTTATTTGTGCAAAGGTAGTTTATTTTTGAGAAAATGGTAATGGAGCAAATATCTATTTTAAGAAACGTAGGAATAGCAGGTTAAGAAATGACTTGCTGTCCAATGAATTGCGTAGGATTTTGTATGCCCTTCCCATTTGGGTGCGTACGGTATTGATAGAAATGCCCAGATAGTCAGCAGCTTCTTGATATTTCATATTTTGCAGACAGCAGAGAGTGAACACCTGTTTGCATTGTTCCGGTAGTTTATGTAGCGCTTGGTAGAGTTGGTTGTATTCTCGTTCTTTATCTTCTAATTCGGTCGTTAGAGTTGGGGAAGAGTCCTTCTCAATCGGCATGTGCAGAAGCTTTTCTTGTTTTCTCTGTTCATTGTACAGATGGTTCAGGCATGTATTGTGTAGTGAGCGGTAGAGATAACCTTCCAAGCTACTTTCTATATTAAAAAATTTTTTTTCAAGCCATAAGGTGATAAAAAAATCTTGAACGATATCTTCGGCTGCAGCTTGATTTTTTATAAAATGATTTGCATATAGTACCAAGTCGGAGAAATAGGCTGTAAACAGGTCTTTGTATGCTTGTTCACTTCCTTGCTGTAATCCTTTTAGAATAATTTGCTCTTCTTTCATTTTTTTGTGTGTATACAATTCTGTTGCAATGTTTGTAAAAAAATAGATATATGCAAATTATTTATTTCTCTTACTTATCTTTTAGCTTTAGTCGTAGCTTCCTCGTAGCTCCCGGCTTCTTGTTCGGATGAGCTTCGGGGAAACTTCGGGGGAAGAACGGAGAATGGTGAGAGGGGAGTGGGACCCCAGTGAGATAGGGGTGGGAGATTATAGGGGGAAATAATTTGTTCGGTCTCCGAATAACGTAAAAAAAATAAATTTTTTGTCACATTATTTTTTGAATTCAGTGTCATTATAATAAAAAACAAAATTAGTGGGAATGGAAAATAGAATTTGGGAAATTATAGCAGCTTCAATTCATGGCGAGGAGTTATCTCAGGAAGAGATAAGTACATTGCAAGTTTGGCTGGACGAGAATAAGCAAAACCGGGATGAATACGCCAGGTTGCAGATTTTTTATGCAGAGAACAAGGGTAGTCTTACAGATAATATAAATGTACAACGCGCTTGGGAAGATAATTACGCTAGAAGAAAAGCTGGTAAAATGATAAGGCTTCGCCGGAAAATTGTACGTTGGGGATATGCGGCTGTCGTTACATTGGTTATTGGTGTTGGTGTGTTATTATTGACAGAAAAAGATGATGAGCAGGCTGTAAAAGTTGAATTTGTAGAATCTCAGATTGTTCCCGGCTCTCCGAAGGCTGTGTTGACCTTGGCTTCCGGCGAAGAGTTGGACTTGCAAGAAGAGGGGCAATTTGTAAGCAAGGATAGCAGCAGAATTCGCAATGTGGGGAATGTGCTTGAATATGAGGCAGGCGTAAAGAAGCACGGAGAGAAAAAGTTGGAGTATAACACTTTGACAATTCCGCGTGGAGGTGAGTACCAGTTGAAATTGGAAGATGGTACGAATGTTTGGTTAAATGCAGAGACTGAGTTGCGTTTCCCGGTTGCTTTTGGTGACAGTGAACGTAGAATTTTTCTGAAAGGAGAGGCTTATTTCGATGTGGCAAAAGAGGCGGAACGTCCATTTGTTGTTTGTGTGACTGGAGTGGATGTTACGGCATTGGGAACTGAGTTTAATATTGCAGCAGTACAAGGTGGGGATGAGGTGTTGACAACGTTGGTAAATGGTTCTGTGCGGGTAGTGAATGAAGAAGGTGCAGACTGTATTTTGACTCCGGCGGAACAGGCCGTTTGTAAAAAAGGCGTGGTAGGGATTGAAGTGCAGAAAGTGAATACGAATCTTTACACTTCTTGGAAGGACGGATATTATGCTTTTGACAAGCAACCATTGGGAGAAATAATGAGGACTTTGGAACGTTGGTATGATATTCATGTGGTGTTTGCGGATTCTGTAGCGGGAAAATTGCGTTTTTCAGGACGGTTGAAAAGATATGAGGATATTGATAATTTATTAACCATGATAAAACTAACTAATGACGTAGATTTTGAAATTGCAGAACGGGTAATTATTGTAAGAACTAACAAAAACCGGAAATAGGGAGGTATTTCCGGTTGAGAAGTGATGCCTCATATAAGCCGGCAAGCATTTGAGGCAACGTTTAATTTTAATTTAACAAATGTATGAAAAAAAGATTATTAAAGAATGCCATGTTAAGAAAAAGAATATGGCTGCGTAAAATGTTTTTGCGTATGAATTATTTGTTTTGTTTGCTAGTATTAGGGGCACTTTCTGTTTCTGCAGAAGTCTATTCTCAGAATGGATTAGTTAGCTTGAAGATGAAGGATGTGTCTTTGGTAAAAGTTTTTAATGAAATTACTAAGCAAACCGGTTATGATTTTTTGTACAATTATGATTTGGTACAAAATAAGGGGACTGTAGATGTTAATGCAAAAATGGTGGATTTGAAAGACTTTTTGCATGATTTGTTAAAGGGAAAAAATTTAGGGTTTGAATTTCGTGATGGAGCTATTATTGTTCGTGGTGAGTCTGTACGATTGGATGATCAAAAGATTAAATCTAGGACAATAAAAGGTATTGTAAGAGATAAAACGACAGGAGATCCATTGCCTGGAGCAACGGTTAAAATTAAAGGGACCTCAGTAGGAACAGCTACTAATATGGAAGGTAAATTTGAATTGACAGTTGCCGATAATTTTATTGCTTTAGAGGTTTCTTTTATTGGTTATGGAACGGTAGAGGTGACGGTAGGCAAGCGAGAACAATTAGAGGTATTGTTGGAAGCTGAATCGTCAAAAATGGATGAAGTCGTTGTAACTGGTGTATATACTCGGAAAAAGGAGAGTTTTACAGGATCTTCCCAAACTTACAAGGCAGAGGAATTAAAGAGTGTAGGGAATCAGAACCTGATTCAGAGTTTGAAGGTGTTGGATCCTGCTTTTGCTGTATTGGAAAGTAATGAATTTGGTTCTGACCCTAACCGATTACCGGATTTGGAAATTCGTGGTAAAAGTAGTATTGTAGGGTTAAAGGAGCAATTTGGAGAAGATCCTAATCAGCCTTTGTTTATTTTGGATGGTTTTGAGACTACCTTGCGGACTATCATGGATTTGAGTATGGATAGAATCGCATCTGTTACAATTTTGAAGGATGCTGCTTCAACGGCAATTTATGGTGCTAAAGCAGCAAATGGTGTGGTGGTCGTTGAAACTAAGGTCCCTCAAGGTGGTAGATTGCGTTTATCATATAACGGTAGTTTTGAGATTTCTTTTGCAGATTTGACTGATTATAATTTGATGAATGCCGCAGAAAAGTTGGAATTTGAACGTTTGGCTGGAAATTTTAAATCAAATATTGCAGATAATCAAGAATTGAAAGAAGTTCGCTATAATAAATTATTGGGCAACGTGTTGAGAGGTGTGGATACATATTGGCTTTCAGAGCCTATTCGTACTGGTTTTAATCAGCGTCATAATCTATATGTAGAAGGTGGTAATGAGCAGTTTCGTTATGGATTTGGAGGTAGTTATAATAAAATCCAAGGTGTAATGAAATCTTCGACCCGTGATATTTTTAGTGGAAATCTTGATTTACTGTATCGTGTCGGCAAGCTAACATTTTCTAATAAATTAAGTGTAGATGTTACAAAACATGATAATCCTGTTGTCCCTTTTTCAGAGTATGCACATGCAAATCCATATTATCCCAAAAGAACCGCTGATGGAGCTGTGGAAAAATGGTTGGAATACAAGGAAGATGAAATGAGCGCAACAGATGCTTCAGAGATTGTTGGTAATCCATTGTGGAATGCAGCCTTGAATAGTTATGATAAAAGTGAAATGTTTGGAGTTCGTAATAATTTTAATCTAGAATATCGTCCATTTGATTTTTTGTATATAAGAGGTCGCTTTGGGATTTCTAAGCAAACAACAGATTCTGAAAGATTTACTTCTCCTGATGCTACGGAATTCGACCAGGTGGAATTACTGAAGAAAGGTTCTTATGATGATATGAGAGAAGATGACTTTTCTTATGATGGCGATTTGACTTTGACTTATGGGCAAATATTTAATGATGCACATCAGATCAACGCAGTATTGGGAGTATCAATCAGTGAGCGAAAGAGTATTTCCAAAGGATTCTCTGCTGTCGGTTTCCCGGAAGGGAATTTTACGACTCCTGGTTTCTCTAATGAGTATCCTGATAATGGAAAGCCTTCTTATGGTGACTCTAAGAATCGTTCTGCGAACTTTTATTTTAACGGGGGCTATTCTTATAAGAATAAATATTTGTTGGATGCGAATGTTAGAATGGACGGTACTTCAGTATTCGGCTCTAATAAAAAGTTTACTACGACATGGGCTGTGGGGGTGGCTTGGAATATTCATAATGAGTATTTTATCAAGGATAATACAGATATATTCGATATGTTGAAAGTTCGTACATCTATCGGTAATCCTGGTAACCAGAATTTTGGTTCATATAATACTATCACAACCTACCAGTATAATAATTGGATGCAGAATAATTTCGGAACAGGATTATTGGTTAGTACATTTGGAGATCCAGATTTGCAGTGGCAGAAAACGACCGATATTAACGTAGGTTTCGATTTAAGTATGTGGAGTCGCTTCCATATTAATTTTGATTATTTTCATAAGAATACAGATCCATTATTGGCTTCTATCGGGATTTCATCGTCTGTCGGAATGTCATCACGTCTTAGCAATATTGGTAAGCAGGTGAATAAAGGTGTTAGTGGAACTATTCGGTATGCTATCATTTATCGTCCGCAAGAACGTATAAATTGGACAATGAGCCTTTCTTTCAGAAATGTTAAAACGTATTATGATAAGATTGGTAGAAAATTAAATCAATATAACAAACAAAATATATCAAAGAACTTGACTCGTTACTATGATGGAGGAAGTCCTACTGCATTGTGGGCTGTACGTTCAGCAGGTATTGACCCGGCAACCGGTCAGGAAATATTCTTGACAAAAGACGGTAAGCCTACCTTCCAGCATAACTATGATAATGAAGTTGTTGTGGGTAACACGAATCCAGATGTGGAAGGAGTTTGGGGTAATTCTTTATATTGGAAGGGTTTTTCTTTGAATTTGCACATTCGTTATAGTTTGGGAGGACAAAAATTCAATAACACTTTGTATGAAAAAGTAGAGAATATTTCTGTTACCGGGTTGTCGCAGAATCAGGATAAACGAGCTTTGTATGATCGTTGGCAAAAACCCGGCGACAAAGCCAAATTTAAGGGTATTTCTCAAACAGATATAACTCCTATATCTTCACGATTTGTACAAGATAATAACTATATTGCTATTGAATCTGTGCGTTTAGCTTATGAGTTTCCACAAAGATGGATGGAACGTATTAGATTTTCTGGATTGACGGTGAGCGCCTATATGAATGATATTTGCCGTTTTTCAACCATTAAAGATGAGCGGGGAATCAGTTATCCGTTTGCACGGAGTGTTTCAATGTCCATTTCTGTTAACTTTTAAATTGGATTGTATATGAAAAAGTATTTGATAATTTTTATGTGCTTTTGGGGAGGAATTAATTTTTCTTGTTCCAATTGGCTGGATATAAAACCAAGTGATAGAATTTCAGAAGAGAATAATTTTTCTGATTTGGCGGGATTTAAAAAAGCACTGAATGGAGTTTATATTGAATTGAATAATCCTGATTTGTATGGAAAAAATCTTTCTTGTGAATTTATAGAAATTTTGGCTCAGCGGTATGCTGTCGGAGATGAAAATAAGAGCAATAAAGAGTTGATGAAGTTTTCATATAATGGTTCTGCGGGTAGGGGTAAGTCAACCAGTATTTGGGGTACAGCTTATAAATTAATAGCTAATGCCAATCTTATTTTGAAGAATGTCGAGCAGCATAGAGACATACTTGTAGGAGAGTATTATAATTTAGTCAAAGGAGAAGCATTGGCATTGAGAGCATTATTGCATTTTGATTTGTTCCGTTTGTTTGGTCCTGTGTATGCAGAAGATTCAACTGCAATTTCTATACCTTATTACAAGGAATTTCAGTTTGATGTTGCTCCTTCTTACGCAGCACATGATTTTATGAATATGGTTATTGCGGATTTATTGGAAGCAGAACGATTGTTGGTAAATGATCCGATTGTAGAATTTGGAGTGAAGGGAAATACTAAAGATGTTTTTTTACAGGATAGAAATTTGCGATTAAATTATTACGCAGTGCAGGGTTTGTTAGCTCGTGCTTATTTGTATATGGGTAATAACGAAAGAGCGCTTTATTATGCAGAGTCCGTTATTAAAATACAAGAAGAAAAATTCCCATGGATAACTCCTATGAAATTGAATAATTCAAAAAGTGCTGATTGTGTGTTCTCTACCGAAATTATGTTTGCCTTGCAAAATTTGGACAGAAATACATTATATACTTCGTTGTTTGATGGTGCTAATTTGAAACTTAATTCTTTGTTGGCTCCTCGTGGAGATGTCGTTGATTATGTATTTGAGTCTGATAAAACCGATTATCGTTATTCAAGTTCTCTTAATGGAACAGTGGAGATTTCTGGTACTACTTATCGTGTGTTTAATAAATTCCAGGGTACTGATTCTCTGTATAATCAAATGATACCGATGATACGTATCAGTGAGATGTATATGATTGCAGCAGAGACTTCAACAGATGGACCGACACGTCTTGGCTATTTCAATACCTTTAGAAATCATCGTAATTTGGCAAGTGTTCGTGAACGGGATGTTGATTATTATTTGGAGAAGGAGTGGAAAAAAGAGTTTTATGGAGAAGGGCAGTTATTCTTTTGGTATAAACGCAATAAAAAAACAGAAATGCAATCCGCTACAGACCAGTATGGTACGGTGTCTGTGAAATTGTCAAATTATGTGCTTCCGATTCCTGATGCAGAAAGTCAGTATAACTAAAATGTATTTATTATGAAGAATTTATTGTTTTTATTATTGATATTGGTCGGTTGTGTGTCATGTGAAAAAGAGATTGACACCTACGAAGGCGGTAGTGGGATTTATTTTGCAGACGGAGGATTATTTTCTGATACGCTAAGGGTGGCATGGGGATTGAAAAATTCGGATGTAAAAAAACAGTCTATTCAATTAAAAGTATGTCTGTACGGCAATACTGCCGATTATGATCGTAAATTTAATATTGAAATATATTCGGATACAGATACTTTGTCGGCAATTGAAGGCGTGGATTTTAAAGCGTTTGATATCGAGTATGTGATTCCGGCCAATCAAGCTGAGGCTTTTATTGATATAGATTTATTACGTACGGAGGATTTAGTAAAACATCCGAAGCGTTTCGTGGTGAAATTGATTGAAAATCCAGAACTCCAGTTTATTTATACTCGTGAAGTCGCTGTTCAAATTGATAGTGTGAATTTTAAAATGCGAGATATCGATTACCAACGTGTGATTGTAATGAATGAGAATTTTCCAATGCCGGCATGGTGGTATGTGTATGGTACAAAATATTTTGGAGTTTGGACTCAGAAAAAATCTTCATTAATATGTGATGTGATGGGTATTGATCGGGAAGACTTTGTGGGGACAAAATTGACCGAAGGGTATTTGAAATTTGTTGGAAAATATATGCATCGCTGGTTACAGGATAATCCTCACACAGATGAAGATGGTAAACCGATGGAAATGGGGGAAGCTTCTAAGGGTTAAATGATTAAATGTTTGATGTTATGAAATTTAGATACATATTGATATTGTTGAGTGTGCTGTTATTAGGGGCATGCGCAGAGGATAAAGGTAATTATGTCTATCATGAAATTAATGAAGTGGCAATCGCAGAAGGTTTGGAGCAAGGTAAGTTATATACAAAAGTTTCCTTTGTTGATAATCTTACGTTTGATCCTGTGATTAATTCGACATTAAAGGATTTCAATGAAGCTGATTATGAGTACGAATGGAAAGCAATACCTAGAGGTGCAGATTTTGAAGACATAGAAAAGGCAGATGGTTTGGTGCTTTCAACAGAACGCAGAATAGATATGTTGTTGACATTAAAACCGGGTGACTATTCATGTTTTTTTAATGTAACCGATAAAGAAACAGGCGTTTGCTGGTCGACACCTTTTTATTTGCGAGTGAAATCCATGACTAGTGAGGGTTGGATGGTATTGTGTGAAGAAAATGGCGAGTCTCGTATGGATCTTGTGTTTAATTCAAGTGAAAATGAAGACTTAATAGCACATAATATTTGGGAAAATGAGCCATTTAAGCCAGGGGTTCCTCAACGTTTGATATATAATTATAGTAGGAGAGAAGTTTTTCCTATGCTAGTGACAGATAAAGATACCTATGTGATGGATTCAGAAGATTTGCGGGCAGGTGAAGATAATAGTTTGAAGTGGCGATTTGGTATTACTCCGGATGCGGTTCATTTGCTTACTGCTAATTTGTCAATGTTTTCTGTAAATAATCGCTGGGTGATTATTGATGACAAACATGATGTTTATGGTATTGATATGTCTGTTTATGGTAGTGTCTTTGAATATCCTATAAACAAGATTGATGGAAAAATTGATTTTAAGGCAGCTTCTTTTGTTGGAGTAAGCTTTGATGATAATTATAGTAACGGTGGTTACGGATGCGCTCCTGCTGTTTTGTATGATGAAACCCATCAGCAATTTTTGGTAATTAGAAATAATTCTACTTATCCTTCGGTGATGACTTTTTCAGGAGAACAGAAATTTTCAGTACAAACAGGATGTGACCTTGTGCACATGGAGTCAACGAAGCCCGGATTGATTTATGCTATATTGAAAAATCCTACGACACAGGAATTTTTCTTTTGCGGAATGAAATTGAGGGCTCATTATGAAGAACCAGATAATTGGTGGGAACAAGGTGAGTATGAAGAGTATAATGTCCAAGAATATTATGGTAAGGTTACAGGAGTAGGCCTGGATAAAGCAACTATGTTTGCTTGCCATCATTCTCTTCCTTATTTGTTTTATTCAGATGGGCAAACAGTTTATCAATTTGATATGGGGCATCCTGATACTCCAGCAAAGAAGGTGTTAGATTTTCCAGGAGAAAGTATAAAGGTTCTCAGATTTAATCCTTTTGTTGCTTGGGAAGCTTATGAAGATTGGGAACGAGCTCGAAATTACCAATTAGTTATAGGAACACATGCTCAAGGAGCTGCAGAAAATGAATGTGGTATTATGCGTTTGTATGATGTCCCGAATTTGATGGGTGATTTGGTTCAGAAGAAAGAATTTAAAAAATTAGGTAAAATTGTAGACATTGTTTACAAAGAAAGGAAAAAGATAAATTAAATATTTGTATATGAAAAAATCAGTAATATTAGTGGGATTACTACTTATGGGACTGCAGATGTTCGGGCAGTATAAAATTGAGGGACAGATAAAGAATCATGGAGGGCGTATTTTATTGCTTGTACAAGATGCTATTGGCCAATATGATACTCTTGGTAATTCTATAACGGCAGATGGGAAATTTTGCTTTACCGGAAAGGTAGAGCAGCCTATTGCTGCAGAGATTCGAGCAGTGAATACACGTTTGTGTTTTCCTGTTTTTTTGGAGAATGGGAATTATGAGATAGATGCGGACGTTAAGCAGCCGAAAGCATATAAAGTTGTCGGTGGTGGTGAAATGCAAGATCTCCGTAATGAGTTTAGAAAGAAAGAGTTTATGCTACAGCATGAATGTGATTCTTTGCGGAAAGAATATGAAAAGACCTATGGTAAAGACGATTATTTTGGCAAATTGCAGATAAAAGGTTTGTTGTTGCAGTATGAAGATCTTTACGATAAAGCGGAAGATGAATTTTTGAAGGCAAATGATAATATTGTGAGTGCTAGTTTGCTAGCATGGCGGAAGGATCGTTTGATGGAGAAAAAGAATTTGTCAAAGAAATATGATTTGTTGGGTAAAAAGGCTAAAGCAACAATTCCAGGGTGTTATGTGAAACCTTATGCAGAAAAGATAGCTGCGCTTATTGTTGGTGGTATTGCTCCTGATTTGCAAATGAAGACACCGGATGGAAAATCTCTTTCTATTTATGGTGTGAAAGCTAAAGCGAAAATCATTGATTTTTGGGCTTCTTGGTGTGGACCATGTCGAGCTGAGAATCCAAATGTTAAAAAAGTTTATGAAAAATATAAATCTAAAGGCTTGGAGATTATAGGAGTTTCTTTAGATGTAAAAGTTGATGCTTGGCGTAAAGCTATTGAAACAGATGGATTGCCTTGGTTGCATATGTCTGATTTGAAAGGTTGGAATAGTATTGTTACGGATGTTTATCAAATTCATGGTATTCCAATGTTGTTTGTATTGGATGAGAATAACCGAATTGTGGGTGAAGGTTTGAGAGGAGAAGAGTTGGAAAAATGTGTACAAAAGGTTTTGGCACAATAAGTTTGTCTAAATGAAGGGGCTATCCTAAAAGTCGGATAGCCCCTTTCGCTATAGTTTATTTCGGTAAAAAGTCACAATCCTTTTAACTGTGCTTCGATTGCGGCAATTTTAACCTCTGCATCGGCTTGTTTTTTACGTTCATTGGCCACTACCTGTTCGGGAGCACCGTTGACGAATTTTTCATTACTGAGTTTTTTCATCACTGAAGTCAGAAAACCACGGGTATAGTTTAATTCTTCTTCCAGTTTGGCTTTTACTTCGGCTGTGTTTACTTCACCTTGTGCCGGAATAAAATATTCGACGGTATCGGCGATAAAACTCCAGGCTCCTTTGACCGGTTCGTTAACCAATCCGATCTGACCGATATTGCCCATTTTACGGATGATACTATCGAAGGAAGCCGGATAACGTTCGTTCTTTTTTACCTTCAGCTCCAGGACATCTTTGAAAGCGATATTATTTTGTTTCCGGATATTTCTTATACCTACGATGATATTTTTTACCGCTTCAAAGCGTAACAGATAACTCTCGTCATAACTTGTCGCCTTCGGGAGTCGTGAAATCATGATACTTTCACCGTCTTGTCGTTCGCGTAAGGTTTGCCAGATCTCTTCTGTTATAAATGGCATAAACGGATGTAGTAATTGCAACAGTTGCTCGAAGATATTCAGCGTCTCCTCATACGTTTTCCGATCGATCGGTTGGCCGTACGCTGGTTTGATCATTTCCAGTAACCAGGATGAAAATTCGTCCCGGAAAGTGGTGTATACCGTCATCAGTGCTTCGGAGATCCGGTATTGGTCGAATTGGGTATTCAACGTTTCGTTTACTTTTCCCAACAGGTGTTTGAACCATTCCAATGCCAAACGGGAATGGGCCGGTTGGTCGATGGAGGCTACCTCCCAGGATTTTACCAGTTTGAAAGCATTCCACATCTTGGTAGTGAAATTACGGCCTTGTTCGGGTAGACTTTCATCGAACAGTAAATCACCTCCTGCCGGAGCACATAATAACATCCCTACCCGTACCCCATCTGCTCCGTATTTGTCGATCAAATCCAACGGATCAGGAGAATTTCCCAAGGATTTAGACATCTTACGGCCTAGTTTATCCCGTACGATACCGGTGAAATATACATTTTTGAACGGCATTTTCCCTTCGTATTCATAACCGGCCATGATCATACGAGCCACCCAGAAGAAAATGATGTCCGGGCCGGTCACCAGATCGTTCGTGGGATAGTAATAATTGATTTCCGGATTTCCGGGATGGTTGATTCCGTCGAATAAGGAAATAGGCCATAACCAGGAAGAAAACCAAGTGTCGAGACAATCTTCATCTTGTCGTAGATCTGCAATGGTCAGATTCGAATTATGACTTTTCTCCCGGGCTAAGCGTAAAGCTTCCTCTTCGTTATAAGCGACGACATACCCGCCTTCAGGCAGATACCAGGCCGGAATCCGGTGTCCCCACCAAAGTTGACGGCTGATACACCAGTCTTTGATGTTTTCCATCCAGTGTCTGTAAGTATTTTTGAACTTAGAAGGGAAGAAACGGATATCGTCGTTCATTACCGGCGATAAAGCGATCTCCGCCAGATGTTCCATTTTCAGGAACCATTGCATAGATAGTTTCGGCTCGATGGGCACATTGGTCCGTTCCGAAAAACCGACATTATTGGTGTAAGGTTCCACTTTCTCCAATAACCCTGCTGCTTGCAGATCTTTTTCTATCTGCTCCCGTACGTCGAAACGGTCCATGCCGACATAAATTCCGGCCTGCTTGCTGATCGTACCGTTGTCATTGAAAATATCGATAGAAGGCAAATGATATTTTTCACCTAACATATAGTCGTTGACGTCATGAGCTGGAGTTACTTTTAAACAGCCTGTACCGAATTCAATATCGACATATTCGTCTTCGATAACCGGTATCGTGCGCCCGACCAAAGGAACGATCACCTTTTTTCCCCGTAAATGCTGGTTTTTAGGGTCTTTGGGATTGATACACATAGCAGTGTCTCCCATGATGGTCTCCGGACGGGTGGTCGCTACTAGGGCATAACCGTCTTCTCCTTCTATTTTATAACGGAGATAGTATAATTTACTATGCTCTTCTTTGTAAACCACTTCCTCGTCGGAAAGAGCGGTCAGTGCTTTCGGATCCCAGTTGACCATACGTACTCCCCGGTAAATCAGTCCCTTGTTGTAAAGGTCGACAAAAACTTTCAGTACACTTTCACTTCGTTCTTCATCCATGGTAAAAGCAGTACGGTCCCAGTCACAGGAAGCTCCCAGGCGTTTTAATTGCTTGAGGATGATTCCGCCGTGTGTATGTGTCCAATCCCAGGCGTGTTTTAAAAATTCATCCCGGGTCAGATCGGTTTTTTTTATTCCTTCACTTTGAAGCTTACCTACTACTTTGGCTTCTGTGGCTATCGAAGCGTGGTCCGTGCCAGGCACCCAACAAGCATTTTTCCCTAACAGACGGGCCCGGCGTACCAAAGCATCCTGTATTGTATTGTTCAGCATGTGCCCCATGTGTAGAACTCCGGTGACGTTAGGAGGAGGGATGACGATGCAGTAAGGTTCTCTGCTGTTATCTACTTCCGAATGGAATAGTTTATGATCCATCCAGTACTTGTACCATTTCTCTTCGCTTGCTTTCGGATTGTAATTTGTAGCAATCATGCCTGAAATTTTAGATTTTAGATTTGAGTTCATAAAGTTCATAAATCCTATAAAGTTGATGAGAGGCCTTGACTTAATGTACTTGAAGTGACAAAGGAAAAACTTTATAAGTTTTAAGAACTGAATTCTCCTTTACCATTTGAAATGATAATAAAAAGGCTGCATTTGCAGCCTTTTCTTATTCTTCTGATTTTTTGATTCGTCTTCCTTTTTTCTTTTGAGCTTCCATCGCTGATTCGAGATCTGCTTTTTGCATGCTGCCGTCATAGTCACAGATATATTTGTCGATCAGGATTCGTCCGCAATACTCACACACGATGATTTTTTTCCGGGAGCGGATATCCAATTGCCGCTGTGGCGGAATTTTATTGAAACAACCTCCACAAGCATCCCGGTCGACGGTGACGACTGCCAGGCCGTTGCGGGCATTGTCACGGATCTTCCGGTAGGCTGTCAACAAACGCTCTTCGATATTCTGAGATAATTCCTCGGATTTTTGGGTCAATGCTTCTTCATCTTTGTGGGTTTCAGCGATGATGTCGTCCAGTTCCGCTTTCTTCGCTTCTAAATCTGCTTTCTTTTCTGTATATTGTTTGTTGGAAATTTCCAGATTTACCTCTTTTTCGGCTTTCAGTTTTTGAGCTTCCCGGATTCTTTTTTGCTGTAATTCGATTTCCAGTTTCTGAAATTCGACTTCTTTGGTCAGGGCATCGTATTCCCGATTGTTACGGACATTATCCAATTGCTCTGAATATTTTTTTATCAGCTCTTCCGACTTGGTGATTTCCTGTTTTTTGTTTGTTACACTTTTGTCAGCTTCACTGATTTCATTTTTCAGATTTTCAAGACGGGTTTCCAGACCGGCGATTTCGTCTTCCAAGTCCTGAACTTCAAGAGGCAATTCCCCTCTTAACGTCTTGATTTTATCGATCTCCGTATCAATGCGTTGTAGCTCATAAAGATGCTGCAATTTTTCTTCGACAGAAAGTTCTTGCAGTTTTTCGTTGTTTGTTGCCATATTTATAAAGTAACTCTAATTTATTTTTGAACCATCAGAGGAAGAAACACCCTATTATAAATAATGTATGGGATTTGTTTCGACCTTCGAAAACTGAATCGCAAAGTTAGATATTTTTTTTGTAACTAACTCATAAAAAATCTCTTTTGTGAACTGTTCGCTTTCATAATGCCCGATGTCTGTCAGGATCAACCGATTTTCTGCCTGGAAGAAATCGTGGTATTTGTAGTCTCCGGTGATATATATATCGGCTCCCTGAGCTATTGCGGCCGAAGTGAGGAAGGCTCCGGAACCGCCGCAGACGGCTACTTTCCGGATCTGAGATTTACAGATTGCAGTGTGACGGACGACTTTACAACGGAAAGTCTTTTTTACCTGTTGCAGGAAAGTCAGGCTATCGGCTGGCTCGGCGAGTTCGCCGATGATTCCGAAACCCGTTACAGGATTGGTATTATCCAGGTTAACGATGTTCCATACCGGTTCTTCATAAGGATGTACCTTCAGTAAAGTCTCTATGCTTTTGGAGAGGAGGTATTCAGGGACCGTAATTTCGGTTTTTATCTCTTCCTCCCGGTGAAGGGTCCCGATCACTCCGACATAGGGATGACTGCCTGCCTCGGCGTGAAAGGTGCCTTCTCCTTTCTGGTTGAATGAACAGTGACTGTAATTACCGATGTGGCCTCCGCCTACTCCTAATACGGCTTGTCTTACTTCTTCTGCCTTTGAAACAGGCGTGTAGAAGCACAGGCTGAATAATTTACCGCCCGGTTGCAGGATTTTCCGGTTTTGTAATCCCAGTTTGTCGGCCATTCTGCCGCTGACACCGTGTAATACGGCATCCAGATTGGTATGTGCGGAGTAGATATTGAGGTTGTGCCGAATGGCTTTGATGAGGCAACGTTTTACATAGCTGTCCGGACGCAGATTTTTTAATCCCTGTATCGTGAGCGGATGGTGGGAGATGAGCAGATCATGTCCTCCCTGTACGGCTTCGTTGATTACTTCTTCGGTAATATCCGTGCTTAACAGAACCGAATGTATTTCGGCTTCCGGATTGCCACAGATGAGTCCGGCATTATCGTAACTTTCCTGTAAACTCAAAGGAGCGAAGTTCTCTAAAATAGAGAGGATGTCTCTGACATATAGGGGCCGTTGCTGGTTTTGCATGTCTGTACTTGGGACCGTAAGTCCTGATTATTGTAATTGGTCTTTAATCTGAAGTAATTCTTCCTTGATTGCTTTCAGGCGTTTTACCACTTCGAAGTTGGTTTCGGTTTCCGCTTTGTTTTCCCGTAATTTCATCTGAGCACCTTTGAGTGTCATGCCTTTTTCTTTGACCAGATGATAGATCAGGTGAAAATTGTCGATATCTGCCTTGGTAAACTGGCGGTTGCCTTTTTTGTTTTTATGTGGTTTGATGACGTCGAATTCTTTTTCCCAAAAACGAATCAGTGAGGTATTCACTCCGAACATATCGGCGACTTCACCGATTGAGTAGTATACTTTTAATGGTTGTTTCTCCTGTTCCATAATCTGAGGTATAAAGTTGCCGCTTAGTCCATGGTTTGCCCGTTATTGTTTGCTTCTGTTACGAGTTTATCATATTCATCGGCTGTTAAATCGTTGAAATAATAGTTAATCGGATCGACAGGAATGCCGTTTTTCTTTACTTCATAATGAATATGAGGCCCGGTAGACATCCCTGTATTACCCATATATCCGATGATATCGCCACGTTTGACTTTTTGGCCTGACTTAACATTGTAAGCACTCAAATGAGCGTAAAGGGTTTGATAATTGAAGCCGTGGTCGATCAATACGCATTTCCCATAACCTTGATGCATTTCTGCATATACGACTTTCCCGTTTCCCGTTGCATAGATCGGCGTACCGACGGCTCCGGAAAAATCCATCCCGGCATGGAGTTTTACCGTTTTATAAATCGGGTGCATCCGATAGCCGTAGGAGGAAGAAAAACGGGTACTCGGATCTTTAAGTGATACGGGTAAAATGGCCGGTATCGATGCCAGCATTTCGATCTTATTTTTTGCCAATGTTTCTATTTCATCGTACGATTTACTTTGGATATAAAGCGCTTTCGATAATTCATCCAGTTTTTTGCTGGTATTGATGATCAATTCGGCATTGTCCATGTCTTTCAAGGACTCATACCGGTTTACTCCTCCCGAACCTGCCCGGCGGATAGAAGCGTCGATCGGTTCGGACTCGAATATCACCCGATAGATATTGTCATCCCGGGTTTCCAGATTTTTCAACACCTCGTCCATACGCTCCAATTCGTTGTTCAGAATATGATATTGAGCCAGTATTTCTTCTTTTTCTCTTTTCAGTGCCTTTTCTTTCGGAGAATCGACGATAGCGGAAACAATCAAAAAGATGACCAGGGCCAGGGATAAACTGGAAAAGAATTTTACGACCAGCGACCATAGTTTCTTTTTTACGGAGACATGTATTCTATCATAAGACAGTGTTTCGGGATTAAAACGATAACCTGTTTTCGCCATTTTTTATTATAAAATTGATAATTTTCGATGCAAAGTTAAAGAAATAATCTAATTTTGCAATTCTATTTTGCGTCGATACGGGAGAGACAGTCTTGGGCAGGTTCAGGACGTGGAAACACAATCCCGTTTTTGAATTGTACTTCTGAGTACAAAAAAGATAGTTACAACTTGTTCATTAAAAAGATATGAAATCAGCAGAGATCAGACAAAAGTTTCTGGATTTTTTTGAAAGTAAGGGACATACCATCGTCCCTTCGGCACCCATGGTGATTAAGGACGATCCTACATTGATGTTTACAAACGCAGGAATGAATCAGTTCAAAGATATTATTCTTGGGAATATCAATCCCAAACACCGGCGTGTTGCGGACTCGCAGAAATGTCTCCGGGTTTCCGGAAAACACAACGATCTGGAAGAGGTAGGACACGATACATACCATCATACGATGTTCGAGATGCTGGGGAACTGGTCGTTCGGTGATTATTTCAAAGAAGATGCGATTGCTTTTGCCTGGGAATTCCTGACCGGAGTTATGGGACTGGATAAAAACCGGTTGTACGCTACTGTCTTTGAAGGAAGCAAAGAGGACGGACTGGAAGGAGATGCAGAAGCCCGTAAAATTTGGATGAATTATTTGTCCGAGGATCGAATACTCTTCGGCAATAAAAAAGATAATTTTTGGGAAATGGGGGATATGGGACCTTGCGGGCCTTGTTCTGAAATCCATATCGACCTCCGGCCCGAGGAGGAGAGAAAATTGAAATCCGGTCGTGAACTGGTGAATCAGGATAATCCACTGGTGATCGAAATCTGGAATCTTGTATTTATGCAATACAACCGGAAAGCGGACGGAAGTCTGGAAAATTTACCCAATCATCACGTGGATACAGGAATGGGATTCGAACGGCTTTGTATGGCTGTGCAAGGAAAAACTTCTAATTATGATACGGATGTTTTTACTCCAATCATCGATGAAATATCCCGGCTTAGCGGTTTGAAGTATGGGGTGTCTCACGATGCCGATGTGGCTATGCGGGTGATAGCAGACCATTTGCGTACTATTTCTTTCTCTATTACAGACGGGCAATTGCCTTCGAATGTGAAAGCAGGTTATGTGATCCGCCGGATCTTGCGGAGAGCGGTGAGATATGCTTATACTTACCTGGATCAGAAGGAAGCTTTCATGTACCGGTTGGTGCCTGTTTTGATAGAAGTGATGGGAAAACATTATCCGGAATTGGTCGCTCAGCAAGAATTGATTGAAAAAGTGATACGGGAAGAAGAAAATGCCTTCCTGAGGACATTGGATAAAGGTATCAAATTGCTGGATCGGATTATCGAGAAAACTAAAGCAGAAGATTTTCTGACGATTCCCGGTAATGTTGCTTTTGAATTATACGATACTTATGGATTCCCACTCGATTTGACCGAATTGATCTTGCGGGAGAAAGGGTTGGTGGTTAACCGCCGGGAATTCAAAGCTGAAATGGAAGCTCAAAAAGAGCGTTCCCGTTCAGCATCTTCTGTAGATACGGACGATTGGATCGAATTGATCGACGACGATGTTCAGGAGTTCGTAGGATATGATTATACCGAGGTGGAGGTAAAAATCACCCGTTATCGGAAAGTAGTTACCAAGAACAAGACCTTCTATCACCTGGTATTCAATATTACTCCTTTCTATGGAGAGGGAGGAGGACAGGTAGGTGATAGCGGAGTACTGATCGGAGAGAAAGAGACTATCCGGATTATCGATACTAAGAAAGAAAATGGACTGACCATTCATTTGGCGGAGAAGATGCCGGAGGATGTAACCCAGACTTTCGTCGCAAAAGTGGATGAACATAAGCGGGTGCTGACCGCTAATAATCACTCGGCTACCCACCTGCTGGATTATGCTTTGCGGAAAGTGTTAGGAAAGCATGTCGAACAGAAAGGTTCTTATGTGAGTGACGAGCATTTACGGTTCGATTTTTCACATTTCCAGAAAGTAACCGATGAAGAACTGGCCGAGGTTGCAGCCATTGTAAACCGGTTGATCCGTATGAATATTCCTTTGGAAGAACATCGCAGTGTCCCTATGGCTAAGGCACAAGCTATGGGAGCTTTAGCGATTTTCGGGGAAAAATATGGCGATCTGGTCCGGGTGATCAAGTATGGGGAATCTGTCGAACTGTGTGGAGGTACACACGTTCCGGCTACCGGACAAATTGGTTTTTTCAAGATTCTGTCTGAGAGTTCGGTTTCTGCCGGTGTGCGTCGTATTGAAGCGATCACAGCCGATAAAGCGGAAGAGTACATCAATAATTCCTTTGCTATCATCCGGGAAATGGAAAAGATGTTCAAATCCAATAAAAATCTGATGGAATGTGTAAAGAATGTTTTGGAAGAGAATGAAGGATTAAAAAAAGAAACCGAAAAATTTGCTAAAGAAAGCTTGCGTTTGTTGAAAGAACGGTTGAAAAACGAGAAAAAGGTATACCGGGATATCAACCTGATCATAACGAATTTGTCTATCCCTGCAGCTCAGGTGAAAGACATCGCTTTTCAACTGAAAGGGGAATATGAAAAAGTGATTTTCATTGCGGGAGGTGTAAATGCCGGGAAGCCTCACCTGACCGTGATGATCAGTAATAGTATAGCGGAAGACTACGGGTTGAATGCCGGTCAGATCGTGCGTGAAGCTGCTCAGGAAATAAAAGGTGGCGGAGGCGGACAACCTTTCTTTGCAACTGCGGGAGGGGCCTATCCGGAAGGAATAGAAAAAGCCATCGAAAAAGCAGAAAAGTTAGTGATGCATAAAATTAATGTAGATTAGTTTCAATATTTTTCCAGATAAGTGAATGTTTTAATATTTTTTTATACATTTGCTTTGCTTATTGAGCAACCAATTTGAATATTAAGAATAAATTTGAAAGTGATTATGAAAAGAACATTGAAAACTGTTGCTACCGTTGCGTTAGCCGGGTTTGTTGTTGCTTCTTGTTCATCTCTGAATAAGATGAAAAGATTAGAAAAGAACATTGCTTATAAGGTAACTCCTGAAATGCTGGAAGCTAAAGGTGGCCAAGTAGACCTTAAAATCGATGCTACTATTCCTGCTAAATATTTTAACAAGAAAGTAACTTTGGTTGCTACTCCGGTTTTAAAATTCCAAAATGGTGGGGAAAAAGCTTATGATCCTAAAACTTTCCAGGGAGAAAAAGTGCAGGGAAACAACGAGGTTGTACCTTATGCTACCGAAAAGACTGTCAATTATAGTGGAACCGTTCCTTTTGAAGAAGGAATGAGAGTTTCCGGCTTGTATGTGAAATTTCAGGGATCTAAAGGTAAAAAATCTGCTGATTATGAATCCCGTAAAATTGCTGATGGTGTGATTGCTACCGCTACTATGGTGAATAATGCTCCGGCTATCGCTATCGGTGCGGATCAGTTCGAAAGAATCACCAAGGAAGAACAGGAAGCTGCTATCTATTACTTGATCAATTCTGCTCAGATCCGTACCAAAGAAATGAGTTCAAAAGAAATCAAGGCAATGGAAAAATTCATCAAAGATGCGAAAGCTGCAGAAGATATGGAATTGAAAAATATCCAGATTCAGTCTTATGCTTCTCCTGATGGTCCGATGTCTTTTAACGAGAATTTGGCTAACAACCGGGAAGGTGCTGCTGACAAGTTCGTTAAAAACAACATGAAGAAAAATAAAGTAGAAGAATACAAAGACTTGGATTTCTTCAAAAAATATGTTGTGGCTGAAGACTGGGAAGGTTTCAAAAAAGCGATGGAAGAATCTAATATCCGCGACAAAGAATTAATCTTGCGTGTACTGGCTATGTATTCAGATCCTGAAGTAAGAGAAAGAGAAATCAAAAATATTTCTTCTGCTTATTCTGTAGTGGCTGAACAAATCCTGCCGAAACTGAGACGTTCTAAATTTGTTGTAAATGCAGAACGTATCGGTAAATCGGATGAAGAAATCCGTAACCTGGCAAAATCTAATCCTTCTGCTCTGAATGTTGAAGAATTATTGTATGCAGCTACGCTGTTCGATAATAATGGAGATAAATTAGCTATCTACGAAGCTGCTATGAGACAATTCCCGAACGACTGGAGAGGTTTTAACGACGCAGGTATGATTCTGTTCGAAACGGGTAAAGTTGCTCAGGCTAAAGCTGACTTCGAAAAAGCGAATGCTTTGTCTGCAAACAATAAAACGATTAAGAACAACTTAGGTGCTGTTGAATTGATCAACGGTAACGTAAAAGAAGCTGAAGTATTGTTCGGTGCTGCTACCGGTGCTGGCAACGAAGTAAACTACAACAAAGGTATTGTGGCTATCATGAAAGGTGACTATAAAGCTGCTGTAGACTATTTTGGAAAATGCAATTGTGTCAATGCTGCTTTAGCTAATATCCTGGCAGGTAACAATAACGAAGCTGCTAAAAAACTGAATGAAGGTAAAGATGATTCTGCTTTGGCTTCTTACCTGAAAGCTGTTATCGCTGCCCGTAACAACGATAATAGTGCAGTGCTTTCTAACTTGAAAACTGCTTGTAGCAAAGATGCTTCTATGAAGAAATTAGCTGCTACTGATATGGAATTCGCTAAATTGTTTGACAATGCTGATTTCCAGGCTATTGTAAAATAAGTTGAATGCCATAGTTCAATATAAAGCTGCGGATTTTATTTCCGCAGCTTTTTTTATTTTCTTATTCAGAACAATCTTTTCTTTTAGCCTTTCTTTAACATATTTTTCCCGATTGTTGTTTTATATTTGCTAATCAGAGTAATATGGCTTATTATGGCTGATAATTAGCTGGAAAATAATGAAAGAAATAATTGTTTTAATATTGGTGCTGGTTTCTTTGTTTTCATGTTCGAAAAGTGACGTTGTACAAGTCAGTGGACGGATTGAAAACGGAGATTCTATTGTCAGTATTTTGGTAGACGACAGCATTTATACTTTGTCCTTGGATCAGCAAGGTTTTTTTTCAGGTAAGATCGATATGGTAAAAGGTGGATATGCCACGATGTTACATAATGCCCTGAATCTTTATCTGAGTCCGGGAGAGGATCTGGAAATCTATGTGAATGCAAAAAATTTCTCGGGGTCTTTGTATTTTCGGGGGAGTTTGGGTGGGATCAATAGCTACCTGAAAGAACAGGAGATTGCAGTCTTTTTCGATAAAGACTATTATGCGCTGAACGAAGAAGAGTTCGTACAGAAGATGAGGGCACTTATCGACGAAAAGGTGAAATTGCTGGAAGCGAAAAATTTTGACGATTCTTTTACAGAATTGGAAAAACAACGAATCGGATATTCCATTGCTGTAAGAGCGTCGTTGTATCCCTCTTTCCGGAGGAATATGTATCCGGACGAAGACTATCGTCCGGGGAGTGTTTTTTCCGATTTCTTATCTTCTTTCTCGATTAATAATGAAAGACTGATCGGAGCAAAAGATTACCGTGATTTCTTGCTGAATTATGTTTATATACAAGGAAGTCGCGGTGCTCAGGGATGGGAGAATTATTCCGACGGGATTGCCGATTATATTCTGGCTACCGTAAATAGTCCGACGATTAAGAGTTTTTTACTGACTCAGCTCGTTTATAATTATATCTGTGAAAATAACGGAATTGAGGGAGCTGATTATTTGTTGTCCGTTTTCCATCAGGAATGTACGGATCCGAATAAAATCGCTTATATCGACGGTATGGTAGAATTGTGGGAAAAGATTCTACCGGGACACGATGCTCCTGATTTTGCCCTTCGGGATACCGAGGGGAAAACAGTGACTTTAGAAGCTTTCCGGGGATCCTATTTGTATATCATGGTATGGGCGACTTGGTGTGTACCTTGTAAAAGTGAGTTGCCTTATTTGAATTTATTACAAAAGAAATATGCCGGTAAAAATATTCAATTTTTGACTGTCGCGGTGGGAAGAAACGCTGACGAGCAGAATACCTGGCTAAATTTTCTGCATCAGAATCCCTATGCTGGAAATCATACCTTTAGTGGGGCTGCAGATAAATTTGCAGAAGATTATATGATTATCAGTGTGCCGAGATTTATCCTGATCGGGCCTGATGGGAAAATTTTAAATTCGAATGCGCCCAGACCTTCGGGACAGATTTTGCAATTATTTGAAACATTGGAGCTTTAAGGGTACACGCTTTTTAACTTTTGTAACCGAAACAAATTCTTAAATTTTCTTGGTTCATTTGGTTTTTTTATATCTTTGTAGAAAATTGCGCTATAAAATTTACAAAGTGATATAAGAAAATGAAAAGGATTTGTTTATTTTTAATTGCTTTTACGCTTTTATTAGCCGGATGTAATTCTAATAAGGTAAAAGTCAGAGGAAAAGTTATTGGTTTACAGGGTACTGTAAAATTGTTGGCAGAGATGCCGGGACAACAAGGATTGGTGATCTTAGCCCAGCAAGATGTTACGGACGGTAATATCGATCTCGAAACAGAGGCATTGCAAATACCAGCTAGAGTATGGGTGGATGTGGCAGGAAAAAATACATTAGAATTTATTCTCGATAGTAAAGATCAGATATGGATTCAGGGAAAAATTAAATTCCCTGATCAAATTGAAGTGAAAGGTTCGGGCTTGGATATGGAATATGCGAAGTTGAAAAAAATGTTCAAGGAGAAATATGAAGGACCGATCGAACCGATCGACAAAGCAATCAAAAAGATCATGGAAAAACCCAAAAGATCGAAAGAAGAAGAAGTATTGTTGGGAGTTCATCAGTTGCAAAGACAACGTTATATCCGCGCTCGTGCTAAATATGTCAAGAACCTGATCGAAGTTAACCCGACGATGGAATTGTCTCTTTTCTTATTACAAGACGAACTGAAAGATAGTCTCGATTTACAGAGAGAGCTGTTCAAGAAATTGGAGATTGCCAATAAGGAAAGTAATGTTTATAAGACTACTGCAGAAAAATTGCAATAAAAGTAAAGCCATGTAAATGGTTTTGTTTTCCCGTTTTTATTACTTAGTTGTTTTTAGGGGTACCTGTCCGGTACCCCCTTTTATTTTCATATCATACAGATTTTGATTATTTTGTAATAAATACTATTTTTACGGAGATATTCCTGGAGTATGATAAAGAAGACAATTATTAAAATTCTTTTGGTTGTGATGATGGCTGCATTTACGGCAGTAGTCGTTGTGCAATGGCTGTGGATAAAATATGCTATCCGGGAACGGGAAACGAAATTTACTTCGCAGGTATACGATGTATTGAACCGGGTGGTCAACCGGATCGATGAATTCAATTACCTGAGATACAAACAAGAAATGAATGAACAGATCGGGGAGATTAAAAACTACAATGACCTGATCGCTTCCCAGCAAGGGGGAACCTCCTCTGAATGGTATTCCAACAATTTGTTTAATATTCTGAATAACGATATCAATCGGTTGAAAGGAGAGCGTTCCTATTTGTTTTCGGTTGTCCCGTATGCCCGTTCCGGAATCGGGAAGAAAATGGATCAGGAATTTATCGAGCAAACGATCCGGTCGATGGAGTTACCTCAGCGGGATAGTACGGCGCGGGCTGCCAGACTGGCACAATTCAGTCAGCAGATGCAAGAATTTCTGATACGTTTGCTTCATGAAAAAGATCCGGAAAATGTATCTGCCGAACAACGTCTGGCTCATATTGATATCGATAATTTATTATTGTATGGTTTCCGGACTTATAATATTCATTTGCCTTTCACTTATGAGATTATGACTAAACAGGGACTGCTGAACAGGGTAAAAGGTGGGGCTCCTAAGAATTTTTATTATGTGGAACTGTTTCAACAGGATTTAGTCAAAAAAGGATATTATCTGGGGGTGAGCTTTGAGTCGGTGCAGCCGGTCTTACTGGAAAATATGGGGTGGCTGTTTTTAGCTTCCGGATTCTGTATTTTCGGGTTGATGTTCGTATTTATTATTACGATCGTTATCATTATGCGTCAACAGAAATTATCGGTCATCAAGAACGATTTTATCAATAATATGACGCACGAATTCAAGACCCCGATAGCGACGATATCTCTGGCTACTTCTGCTATTATGAAAGATAAGGTATTGAACGACCGGGAACAGATCCTGAAATTCAATACCATGATTAAGAGTGAAAATGACCGGATGAATAAGTACGTCGAGCGGATCTTGCAACAAGCGAAGTTGGATCGGAGAGAATTGCAAATAAATAAGACTGAGGTAGATATCAATGAAATGGTCAGAGAAGCAGCTGAACATTTTATGCTCATTGTCCAAAATGCCGGCGGAACTTTGGAGTGCAAGTTTGAAGCCGATCATTTCATCCGTTCGGTAGATGAAGTTCATATGATGAATGCTGTATGCAATCTGATCGATAATGCCATTAAATATTCGGGCGGAAAACCGGATATATTGGTATATACACAAGAAAAGACCGGAGCTTATCTGATCGGAGTGCAAGATCATGGTATCGGCATATCGAAAGAAGCCCAGAAGAAAGTATTCAAACGTTTTTACCGTGTCCCGAGTGGAAATTTACATAACGTGAAAGGATTCGGATTGGGGCTGAGTTATGTGAAGTCTATCGTAGAGTTGCACGGTGGAAGCGTGAAATTGACTTCCAGGAAAAATAAAGGAACTTTGGTAGAGATAGAATTTAAAAAAGAATAAAATAATTTAGATTTCAGATTTATGATTTACGAAAAGAGCTTTGAAAAGCCTTGCATTAAAAGTTGAAATCGTAAATTGTAAATCGTAAGTCAAAAATCAAAAAGTATGGCACAGAAAATATTGTTAGTGGAAGATGACCCCTGTTTTGGTTCGGTATTGAAATCTTATTTGGAATTATCCGATTATGAAGTTACTTTATGTGTGAATGGTAACGATGGTTTGGAGGCTTTCCGGAAAGATAAGTTCGACATCTGTTTACTGGATGTTATGATGCCTGAAATGGACGGTTTTACCTTAGGTAAAAAAATTCGTGAGATCGATGGAAATGTGCCCTTTGTTTATATCACGGCTAAAAGTATGAAAGAAGATATGAAACAAGGTTATGAGATCGGGGCGGATGATTATATTGTAAAGCCTTTTGATTCTGAAGTACTGATTTTGAAGATTAAAGCGATCCTTAGCCGTAGTAAACACGAAGAAGCCGAGCCTAAACCGAAATTTATCACTATCGGTGAATATGTGTTCAATACCGAATTGCGGACGATCACAAAAAATGAGGAACAAATCAAATTGACCCCGAAAGAGGCTCGTCTGCTGGAATTGCTGTATAATTATAAAGATGGCTTGTTACCCCGTGAGAAAGCATTGACCGAGATATGGGGGACCAATGATTATTTTACAGCCAGAAGTATGGATGTTTATGTGACTAAATTGAGGAAATATTTTAAAGATGATCAGAATATAAAGATAGAGAACGTTCACGGCTCCGGTTTCCGGTTGGTGATTGAAGAGTAAAAAAAGCTGAGGGTAAACCTCAGCTTTTTTTGTTACTTGGTTACGGTTATTTTTCCTGCCTCACTATAGGCCGTATATTCCGGGGCGTACATGCTTTGGAAAGTTGCGATCCCGTCCTGATAGGTGCCTGCCTGATTTACCCATACCGGGTATTCCAATACGTAGGTACCTTTGGCCAGAGAATTGAAAAAGAAATTGGTAACGGCATCTTTAGATTCTTCATAGTATACGGTACCGAATTTCCATTGATTGCCCGATAACTGCCCGATGGGTTCGAAACAGGCAGCTCTGAAATCTTTCAGGTAAAGAAAATCCATGTCTTGTTTTAAAGAAAGCGTTAGGCGGGTAATCACTTTATCTCCTGTTTTCAGTTTTTCCTTTCCGAGAGGAAGGAGTTCTTGCTTGCCATCCGACCCTATTTTTTCAATAAAGAGTTTTTTAGTGACACTGAGTATTCCTTTCTGTTGTTGTACCTGATCGAATTTTTCGAAGTATTGCAAATATAAACCGCCCCAGCTAGGAGAATCGGTCGTTTGGGTGATATCGGCATTCAGCATATCGGGTTGGATTTCGGATGCTGTATAGGTATACTTTAAATAACCTAAGGGATTGGCGGTAGTAGAGACCGGTAATGTCTGTTTCCCTAATTCGACAGTTATTTTTTCAGATTGATTCAGTTGATCTTTCCCTGTTAACAGCAGGGCATAGATCGCGTCTACGGTAGAAGGAACGTTTCCCCAATTTTGAGTTTGTTTTTGCCGGAGTAACCATTGTTTCATCAATTCGGTCTCGGGCGTATTCCCTTCTAACTCGTAAAAAGCTTCCATCAAGGCAACGTGAGTCTGAATGGCTGAATTTCTGTAAATTTGTCTCCGGTTATTAGGCCAGTACATCCCTTGTTCATTATTCGTGACTGCATATTGGCGCAGGGATTTCAGTATGTTTTGTGCTTCTTGCTTAAAACCGTATCGGTTTAATGTAACGGCAGTTAAAGCTTTTTCATACAGAGTGAAATCGCTCCATTGCTTTTGAGCTAATGCTATAAAATATTTGTGTGCTTTCAAAGCATCTCCCAAGGGGATATCCCGATATAGACTCCTGACATAGAGGTAAAGGATTTGTTCGTATCCGATTCGTTGGGGAGTTGTCTCAAAATCTTTTCGGATTTCATTATCCAGGTAACGAAGTGCTTTTATTTGCATCTCTTTCTCTTGCTCATTGAAAGCCCGTTGGCCGGTAAGATTAGCCCTGGCCATAATCGCAAGAACATTGGCAGTCATAAAACGACTCGGATACATTCCTTTGAACCAACTCCAGCCTCCTGTCGGATTTTGTAATGCTGCAAGCTTTTGGAGTATACTTTTTTGTTGGTAATCTAATCTGTTTTGGTCGAATAATTGAACCAAACTCTGTATACATTCTGTTTCCGATTGTGCTTGCATTACCCAAGGTGAAGCTTCCAGCAAAATGGATTTCAGCTCTTGGTTCTGTTCCAGTTTGGACAATAAAGTCGGGTCGTCTGCGGATAGATGCCAGCTGCGGATAACTCCGGCGATATGAGGATTGGCATGTATAATACGCTGGGTTATGCTGTTGACATAATAGGCACCTGATAAGTCGGTGATATTTTCGTTCTGAGGTTGTTGTATGGAGGGGATAGCCAAAACAGCATACCAGATCGGATTCTCGGTTAATTCGAAAGTTAGCCGATAAGGAGTGATCGTGGTGTTGGGTTGTTTTAGCGTAAAGGTATGCTTGCCGGTCTGATTCGTGTAGATCGGTAAGGTCTGAGTGATTAAAGTTTCTGTCGGCAATACGGGGAGCAAATGTTGCTCGCCATCACTGAAGTGCCCGCTTTGAGCGGATACTCTGAATCCCAGCAAATCGATATCTGCCGGTACAGTGAACTGGAAAGTTAGCGTTTGACTGCCCTGGGGGTGTGTCCGGAAAGTCTGATTTTGCTGCATGAAAACTTTTTGATTTGCCGGATCGAAAAATTCAAAGTTTACTTTGCCTTGCTGAATAGTATCCGACAGGTTACTGACGGTTACTTGCAATTCCGTCTGATCGCCGGTTCTGAGGAAACGGGGCAGATTCGGGCGTACCATCAGCGGTTTGGAAGTAACGATCGTTTCGGATAATTGCCCGGTCCGTAAGGCGGGTGTCGTGGCGAGAGCTGTGAATTTCCATTGGGTTGTCGCGTCAGGTATAGTAAAACTGATATCGACATACCCTTCCGGATCTGTTTGTAGTTGGGGATAGAAAAAGGCGGTCTCCTGGAAGTTCTCCCGGTAGTTTATTTCGGGGGTTGGCATTCCGGATGATCCGGCTTCGTCTGATGCCGCTTCTGCAAAATCACTGGCAGCCAACTTGGCTGAACCGGTCATGTAGGTATTTCCCAACGCTTTGGTTGAAAACCGATAATGGGAATGTGAAGATACATAAGTCTGTAATTCACTGAAAGAAAGAGGTGTGACAGGATAAGAAGGACGTCTGAAAATATGATCCGACAAAATAATCCGGTTGTTGAAATTATAACGGAATGGACATATCCAGGCGTAAGGTGTGCCAGGATTTAAATAAATCGGCCGGAAATAAAAATGGTTCGGTACGATTTTGTCGAGAGAGGCATCGTACATCATAGCCAATAACTCGGCAGTCACCGGTTTTCCTGTTGCGTCGACAACCCGAAGTTTCCAGGTCTCCGATTGTCCTGGGATAAGATGGTCTCTGAAAACTTTGGTCTCTACGGTTAACTTACGATCCGGTTTTGCCCTTTGGATGGGAATGACCTGAGAAAAAAATTTTTTGTCTTTTACGTAGGAGATATACAGCCAGATTTGTTGTCCGTATTCCTCCAGGAAAGGAATATCGATCGGGATGACTTCGTTGGAAAGGATAGGGTAAGAGCGTTTGATTAATTTATCGGAAGTATAAATATCATATCTGACATAAGCTTCTTTGGCTGAAGTACCGAAAAGAATTCGGGCGGTTTCTCCCGGCCGGCAAGTGGTTTTTTCTCTGACAACCCACTCATAGGTAGGGAAAGGCGGTTGGGAATCCTGGGGAGAATAGAGGTAGAAGATTTGCTTCGCTTCGGATTGTCCGCTGGTCACGGTGAGCAGATATATACCGGAGGCTTGCCGGGTCAAATCCGGAAAAACAGAATCTTTCCGGAAAACGGATAAATGACCTTCAAGAATGGTTTTTTCTACGATAGTGTCTTTGATGTCCGGATAGGTTTGCAGCTGTTGGGGAGATACCAGTTTCTGTATGGTATATTTTACCGGATAGGCATTGGAGTCGTTTGCGATTTCCGCTAGTGAAATGTGAAAAGCGGTGCGTTGTTGTTTATTCACTTGTTCCGGAAGTTGTAAAGTCGGAGTGGCTTTACCGGAATAAATGGGGAGCATTGTACTCATTTCTTCTGTTTCCCCTTTGGTATCCGTCACTTTTACCTTTATTTCATAGAGGTAAGAGTTGCGGAAAGCAGAGGTGGCCGGGATATCCTGGGCTTTAAAAGTAATTTCGAAACAGCCTTCGGTATTGCTGTGGGTTGTTCCATGGAATGTGGAAGCTATGTATGGAGAGACTATAGGTGATGATACTGATATGGTATAATTGATGGGGGTATGGGCCATTTTTACACCGGAGAAGCTTTTGACTTGTCCTTTCAGACAGACTACGTCACCGGCAAAATAACTCCTTGTCGGTTCTTGAAAGAGGATTTCGAATTCAGGGCGTTTGTAATCCGCAACCTCGATGGTAGTCTGACCTTTTTCGGTATAGAGGGTAAAATATCCGTTAAGGATGCGGGCTGGAATGACGAAACTTCCTGTGAAGGAACCATATCGGTTGGATGTTACTTCTTGTTGGGCGATTTCCTTGTCGTTGGCATCCTTAAAGCTGATTTTGTATTTTCGGTTTTCCAGGGCATAAAGCGTATCCGGACTTGTTGACCAGCTGATACCTTTGTAATAAACCGTCTGCCCTGGCCGGTAAATCTTCCTGTCGGTGATCAAGGCGGTACGGGTTTGGGCGGTTGGAGAGGTGTACTGTCTGTAGATCGGGTTGATGGGGCCGTTGGGATTTTCCGGATTGATTACCTGATAAGCCAGATTTTGTTTGGATAAACTTCGGAAAGAGAAGGCCATTCCCCGGGAATTTGTAAACAAAGAATCCAATAGCGTGTATCCCGGATAGTTCGGTTTATAAAGGAGAATTTTAGCTTTTGGAATAGGCTTGCCACTTTTCGAATCATATACGGAATAGATCTGTTGGTTTTGGTTACATTGGACATTTGATTGCAGGCGGGTGGCAATCATGGTTTGCGATACACTATGTTTGGCCCCTGTTGTATATAGTGAAATCTGATAGAGACCGGCCTGGGGAAGGGGAATGTGGACGATGGTATCGCGTTCGATCAGACTGGGAGTTAAGGTGAAACGTTTTTCGTAAACTTTATGTTGGGCTTTGTTTTTCTCCTGATCCGTTAATTGTTCGTATGTCTCGGTGGGCAGGTCAATCCGGTAAATTTGCAGAATGGCATAATACAGATTCTGGGAAGTAAGTTTTAAGGCAACTGTTTCCTCCGGGTAGATTATTTCAGGGAGTTGGAGGGATAGTTTGGGAGCTTTCATTTGGCTGAGAATGGCGCGTAATAAGTTGGTCCGTTTGTATTTAGGATACAGGTCTATTCCTTTTTCGCAGAGTGCGATAATCTTTTCTTTTTTGGTAACGAGTTGTTGTGGCGTGACAGACCGATCGTAGGTCGAGGCGTGTAGGTCTGTTGTATATTCATTGGCTTCTTTGGCCATCACTTCTATGACAAAAGGGGTATTGATATATGTTCGTTTCAATTCCTGCAAAGCTTTTAAATAAAGGGTATCCCTGTCATGGGGAGATAAGAAGTTTTTGGCATATTCCAGACGGTCCAGATCGGTAGCCAGGAAAGCTGGGTGATTGGCCTGTTTTTTCCGGAACCGGAGTAATTCTTGCCATATCTGCAAAATGGTAGCCGGCCGCCCTTTTAGTTCTGCGGGAATAGGAGTGGCGATAAATTCGTCGGCCGGAGCGAATAGTAAAGGAGAATCGGAAGATGGTTCTGCAAAGCCGGGAGTATTGGTTTGCAAAAGAATATTTATAGCCCGGTAACAAAGAAAGTCGTAAAGTGTAGGACGTAATGAATCCGCTGGAGTCAAAGAAGTCAGTATGGCTTTGTATGCGCTCAAAGGAGTTTCTTGTAATTTTCGGGCAGGAAGCAGAGAGGCTGCTACACATTTTTTGATTTTTTCGACGAAAATATTACTGCTCCAGCTTGCTATATCTTCCGGAATATAATCGGTTACGGGGGTGCGTTGGTTGATCAGATAGCTGTTGTTATTGTAGTACTCTGCATAAAGCTGGGCACAATAGGAATTTATGACAGCTATACCGGCAGAATCCGTCTCCTGGGAAAGGTATTTTTCGACTTCGCTTAATATTGCCGGATAGTCCTCGTGATCGATCGCTAACGTAAAAGTAGTTTTTAAAATCAATGATTTGATCAGTAAAGGGGTATCGTTGTTTTTGATGGCTTGTCGGTATAGTGCCTCGGCGTCTTTGATGGCTTGTTGAGGATATCGATAGTAGTAGGCCGTCAAGGTGTCCTGCGGGGAGTGCTGTGCGTAAGTGGCTGAACCTATAAATAATAGTATGCCGATTAAAAGTTTACTTAGTCTCATCTGTTTCTATTTTTATGATACATACGAAATATTTATCGTCTTAGAGATGCAAAAACGAATGGAATTCCATAAAATTAAAAATAATTTGTGGTAAGAAAAGAAAAGTTTTGTCTTTTATTTTAGGATTGTTATCTTTATTGGCAATATGGAAAGTAGAAATAAGATATTGAAAAGTAAAAGATTGAAACTGATCCGGGGAGTGATGTATCTGGATGTTTTATCGATCTTGTTGAGTGTGATGATGATCGATATGCGTCATTTTACTTTTTCGTTGTATTCCGGGGTTTGTATGCGTATCCTTGTGTTGCTGGGGATTTTTATACTTCTTTTGATTGGTGAAAGAAGTTTGACACGTTATCTGCGCAAACATCGTAATGAATGAAAGAATTTCTTCGGGAATATCCCCAAAGCTTTTTTGACTTGGGGGATACTCTACTGAAGAAATCGCTGGGCTTTATTCGAAATCACCTTGTTTTAAAAATTCTGTGGCGGCATCGATGTCTTTATACATCACTCTGTCTTGCCCGTTGAAGGGGACGATGCTACGGAATTCTTTCAGGAACTCTTCCAGGTAAGGTGAGGTTTTGGTTGGCCGCTGTAAATCGATTGCCTGAGCTGCATTCATCAGTTCTATTGCTAAAATACGTTCTACGTTTTCGGCAACCTTAACCGTTTTCGTCGCTGCATTTCCTCCCATGCTGACATGGTCCTCCTGTTCGTTGGAAGAAGGAATAGAGTCTACAGAACAGGGAGTGCACAATTGTTTATTTTTGCTTACAATAGCTGCTGCTGCGTATTGAGGAATCATAAAACCGGAGTTCAGGCCCGGATTGGCTACCAGGAATTCAGGAATATTTCCCCGGTCACCTGAAATCAGCCGGTAAGTACGCCGCTCGGATATACTGCCTAACTCTGCCAAAGCAATACTCAGGAAGTCCATCACCAAAGCCAGAGGTTGACCGTGGAAGTTGCCGCCGGAAATAATCAAATCGTCTTCCATGAAAATGGTGGGATTGTCCGTTACGGAATTAATTTCCCGTTCTACAACAGAAGCGACATACATGATACTGTCTTTACTGGCTCCGTGAACTTGTGGCATACAACGGAAAGAGTAGGGATCCTGAACATGTGTTTTTTCTTTTTGCTGGAATTCGGACCCTTCCAGTAAAGTACGGATATTGCGTGCTGTTTCGATTTGACCCGGGTGAGGACGTGCGGCCTGGATCTGAGGTAAGAAAGGATCGATTCGACCGTCGTAAGCTTCTAATGAAAGCGCTCCGATGATATCGGCATATTTGGCAATCTTGAAAGCTTTCAATAAAGCATATACGGCATGAGAACTCATAAACTGAGTACCGTTTAATAGTGCCAATCCTTCTTTAGCTCCGAGTTCGATCGGGGCCCAACCCAATTTGGCATTGATTGCTTTTGCATCGCAAATCTTGCCTTTATACCACACTTCTCCTTCGTTAATTAAAGGTAAAAATAGATTGGCCAAAGGAGCTAAGTCGCCGGAGGCTCCCAAAGAACCTAATTCACGGACTACCGGCAATACATTATGATTGAACATATCGATGATCCGTTCGACGGTCACTAACTGCACACCGGATTTCCCCAGCGACAAAGCATGTGCTTTCAGCAATAACATCAGACGAATGATATCCTGATGAATCGGTTCTCCAAGACTACAAGCGTGTGACATCACCAGGTTGGCCTGTAATTGGCTGAGGTCTTCTTTGGAAATACTGATTTTGCATAATGAACCGAAACCTGTCGTTATGCCATATAAAGGTTTGGCAGAACTCTCGATTTTATGATCCAGGTAGGCTTTACAATCGTTGATTAATTTTTTACTATCTTCGGAAAGAGCCAGTTTGTAATTCTTACTTAAAATTTTATCGATGACCTCGAATGTAAGAGGTGCTGGAGATATATAATGTACCATGATAATTGAATGTTGAAAATTAAAAATTGAAAAATGCACACATCACATGTAGTGAAAGTTGTTTCCCGTTTTCACTGTTCTTTTTCATTTTATCATGGACATCTGGAATCGTATCCGTGACTTTTCAGGGGACGGTGTTCCTTTTTATATATCTGCATAAATACCGGTTGATGAATGTTTTATTCGTCTTATCGCTTGAGTCTTTCGACTAACTCTTCCGTTGTAACATTATGCTGTTCACCCGATAGCATATTTTTCAGGGAGATAATACCTTCTTGCATTTCATTTTCGCCGATCAGGGCTACGAAAGGTATCTCTTTTTTATCTGCATAAGTCATCTGTTTTTTCATTTTAGCGGCTTCCGGATAAATTTCCACATTGATACCGGCTTCCCGCAGTTGTTTGAGAAGTGGTAAACAATATCTTTCTTCCTGCTTACCGAAATTGACGAAAAGGATCTGAGTGGTTGTCATATTATCTTTGGGAAACAGATCCAGTTGATTCATGACATCGAAAATACGGTCGGCACCGAAGGATATACCTACTCCCGACATATTTTTTAATCCGAAAATACCGGTCAGGTCATCATAACGTCCACCTCCGGTGATACTACCGATCTGGACATCTAAGGCTTTTACTTCAAAAATAGCACCGGTATAATAACTCAAACCACGGGCCAGGGTAAGGTCCAGTTTGATTTCGGTCCGGATGTCCACATCCTTCAGATAATCGAATACAATGGATAGTTCTTCGACACCTTTTAAACCGATAGGGCTATCCTGTAAAATAGTTTTGAGTTTTTCCAGCTTCTCACTATTACTTCCTTCCAGGTTCAAAATAGGTTGCAATTTGACGATTGCTTCTTCGGTGATTCCTTTTTCCCGTAATTCAGCATTAACCTTGTCCAGACCGATTTTGTCCATTTTATCGATGGCTACTGTAATATCTGTCAGCTGGTCCGGATAACCTATGATTTCTGCAATTCCTGCCAGTATTTTCCGGTTATTGATTAATAAACGCACCTTGATTTTCAGACGCCGGTATACTTCGTCGACCATTTGAATCAACTCTACTTCATGCAAAAGCGAATCACTTCCGACAACATCTACGTCACATTGATAAAATTCCCGGTAACGTCCTTTTTGAGGCCGATCGGCCCGCCAAACCGGCTGGATTTGATAACGTTTGAAAGGAAAGGTTAATTCGCTTTGATGTTGTACGACAAATCGTGCGAAAGGGACAGTCAGGTCATAACGTAATCCTTTTTCTGAGATCTTGTTGGTGAGCTTTATACTATTCTTTTCTAATAATTCCTGATCGGAGATGTTCCCGATAAAATCTCCTGAATTTAAGATTTTGAATAATAGCTTATCCCCTTCCTCTCCGTACTTGCCCATTAAAGTGGACAGGTTTTCCATGGCTGGCGTTTCCAGCGGCATATAACCGTATCGTTTAAAAACACTCTTGATCGTATCGAATATATAATTGCGCTTCACCATGATTTCAGGTGAATAATCTCTTGTTCCCTTTGGTATAGAAGGAAGTTGTGCCATAATTGTATTTGTTGTTTTTCCTTACAAAAGTATATAAAAAGTGTGATTGAAAAATAATGGTATTGGTGATATTTTTATTTTTTTGGAAAAAAACAATCGTTTTTTTGTAATCGGTTGGTAGATAAGACTTAAAGAGTAGAAAGTTCGGTAGCCGGTAGCGATTTGGTAGCTGTGCGGGTTTCGCTGCATTGCTTCGCTCTGCTCTTGGAACTGATGCAAATATAGGGATTTTGACCGAAAAAGGGAAATGTTTCGGGGATTTTTTATTTTTCGGGATTACCGGATTACAGGAAAAGCATAAAATCAGGAGGTGGTGCAAAAAACGAGGTTGCACCCGTGGTTTTACCAAAAGTGTAAGGTGTTGATTTTCAGTGTGTATTTCTGTGGTGCAAGGTGCAGCTATATTTATATATATAGCTGCACCTTGCACCAGCCACACAGGGCTGTTTTGCGGCTTGCACCGACATTCTTTTAAGTTGCTGTAAATGAGTTGGTTTTGAGTTTTGGTGTTTGTTTCGGGGGAAAGGTGGGATGAACGGGATGTTCCGATAGGGCTTGGCGGCTTCGTGTTTGCCCTGCAAGGGCTTGGCAGGTGGGGTGGCTGGAATGTCGGGCTTAGGGCAGTCTTGGGGCTTTTATTCAATCCTTTGCCCTTTGCGGTTGATGTAATACCAATCATCGCTTTCCCAATAGTGGTATTCCCCATCCGAACTGGGAACTTCTTTCTGTTCTCCCGTGTCGGTTACTTTCGCCTTCCCGTTCTCGAAAGGAAAGCCAAAAGCGAAGCGTGGCTCTATGAGGGTATTGCCATGCTCGTCCGCATATCCGATACGCCCTTTTTCATCGACGATGCGGTAAACGCCTTCCTGCACGGGGTCGTTGCCGTTGTCATACCGGTATGGGACATAGAGGCTTGCGGGATGGCTGTTGCCGGAGGATATGGCCGTGCAGCGGTCATGATAAAGGGTGAACAGCCGTATTTCAAGCAGGATGGCAAGGACTGCAAGCACCGTGCAGACAAGGAAACGGAGGCGATAGCGTTGCCGCACCGATACATGGAACGCCCCGTAATAGTCGTGCATCATGCGGTAACGCTCCTCGGTATAGATGCGCATATTCCTCCAGAGCAATACGGGGAACGGCAGTATCAGCGGGAAAAGCGTAAGGCGGTCGTCTGTTTCGTAAAGGAAGCGGACAGCCGGAGTGCCCAAGAACTGTAAAGCGATGGCGACAGGAAACAGGAGGCAGGCAAACTGGACCACACTGATGACCGCAAAACTACGATCCGGGAAGCCGTGCCGACAACTGCGCCACGTCCAATAAAAGAGGTGGTCGAAGAATCCGGGGAGCTTCGGCCGACTGGTTCTTTTATGTGGGGAGGCTTTCTTCATACGTTGCGGCTATATAGGTGCAAATAAAACGTATTTCTTCCAAACGGAAAAGATTTTTGCGGTGAAACTTTTTGAGTGATTGGACTTTTCACTATTTTTGCTTTGATGTATAACGGTTCGTCCGTAAGGTATGAATTAGGCTTTTTCTGTTATTGCTATGGAATGGTTCGATAAGATAAGCGAGTTTATGGAGGGTCTGCCGGAGTGGTTGCAGGCGCATCCGAGGTACGGCTACCTGATCGTGGCGGGAATCCTGCTGCTGTGGCTTGTGGGGATTGTCTGCGGATGGCGGTGGACGTACTCCCGTCCGGGAAGTTGGGAAGGGAATTTCTGGCTGGGTACGCTGGGTGAAAGGAGTTACCGTTTCTGGCTGGGGCTGATCGTTGCCGCCGCAACGGGATGCGCCCTGTTGCTGTTCTCCGTAACGGGATAAGCAAGCGGAAAACAAGGAAAGGAGGAAGCTATGTTCAAGGAACCGGCATACTGGATGTATTACTTCTGGAGCAAGAACAAACGTGCAAGGAAAGACAAGGCGGTTATCTCCAATGCCACGTGGACGATGGCAATCCTGTGGTTTCTTAACCTGATGGCTCTCCATCTTTTGTTCGAGGCATGGGGATGGGATATGCTGACGGGCTGGTTCTCTTCCCTGACGGACAAGGTGGAATGGAGCAGGTTCAACCCGGTTGCCTACCTGTTCGCCGCAGCGACGCTCGCCCCTTTTATCTGGATTGCCGGAAAGCTGTATTACCGTCCTGCGAAGCTGAAAGCGATGCAGGCGAAGTACGAGACAATGGGCGAATACCGGAAATTGCTCGGTCAATGCCTGTTCTGGCTGTATGTTATCGGCAGTTTTGCATCGTTCTTCATTATAGCCGAACAAAAGAACCATTCCAAGGAGCAACCGCTGATCGAAAGGTTGCAGGAGATACGGGACGGTAAATATCCCGTGGAAAAGACGCACTCACCAACCGGCGAATGACTTTCTTCCGGCTCCCCCTGCTTACTGTCATGCCGTTCTGCGGGTGGAACCGGCACAGCCTTTCTGTTTTTCACGACTGAATATCCGAACCTATGGAGCAAAATCCGAATCTGTAATTCAAGGAAATATCGTGACCGATACGGGGTGTCGGCAGGACATCTATTGCAAACAATTTGTAATTTCGTGTAAGATTTGTATTATTTAATATCGTGTTGAAACAAAATGAAACAGAATCTTACACTAATTCTAATGAATGAAGCCGTCCGGGAGGGATGGCGGGAATGGATGGAAAAGGTACACAAGGTATTGCCGCAAACGGATGCGGAGCGTCCGGTGACATGGATTGCGGCGGAACGGCTCGCACAGGAGAATGGACGGATGGTGCGGCTGGTGGAGCTGCTGCGGGAACACCGCCCCGTACTTTCGTACCGGGTGAAGGAGGAAGCCGGGCTGCTGATACTGGTCGCCTATCACCGCCACGGAAGCTCGTCAGACTTCCTGCTGGAAACGGCGGAGGCGTATTTCCGGGAAAGGGACTGCGGAGGATTCCTGTTCCTCTGCCGGATGCAGGCAAGCATCAACGCCTACGACGAATACCCGCACCTGAACGTGCTCTGCAACCGTCTGGCGGGACTGCTGTTCCGCTTCCGCCGTGAACGGGCGTCCGAGTACCGCAAGGGCATACCGCCGATGTTCAGCGGGGCGGACTTGCAGGAGGTGGAAAAGTACCTGCCGCACCTGCGGGGCTGCTCGTTCCGGGAAGAAATCGCACTGGCTCTGCCCAAGGTGAAGAACGTGGAGGAACTGGCACGGGAATGCGCCATGTCGGTCAATACGCTGGGACGGCGTTTCAAGGAGGAGCTGAACACCACTCCGCACCGCTGGCTGACGGAACAGCGGAAAGCGCACGTGACCTCCCTGCTGGCGGACACGGACATGCCCCTTCAAGAGATCGCCGACGTGTGCGGCTTCGCCACTCCGAGCTACCTGTGGGACTTCTGCAAGAAGCACCTGAAGGCTACTCCTGCCGAAATCCGTGAAATCGCCCGGTGCGCCCGTACCGTTTAGCCTCCCTTTTCCAGCCCTGCCGTGAAAAACCGACCGTCCGGAGCCGATTGGCGGACAATCCGAATCCGGCGGTGAGGATTCAGAACGTCCGTTTCCCTGCCGTCCGCTAACTTTGCGCCCTTATAAACAACATGAAACAAGATTTATATGGAAGAATATTTTAACGGGCTGCTGAAGGAGGTGGATCAGCGCATGGCGACCACAGCCCCCGGCATGGACGGCAAGGAGGTGATAGGCGTCTGCCGTGAGATGGTCTCGTACCTGAAAGGCAAGAACCGGGAACTGAAGGAGTACGCCCTCGCCCATCCGTTCGCCGGGGACGCGAAGGAGATCCTCTACTTCAAGTATTACAAACCCGCCCTGACGGGCAGGCTGCTGTACTATTACCGGGTGTACCAGATAGAGAGCGGCTGCCCCGCCTGCCTGCGTGTCGCCGAACCGTACTACCGCAAGGCGATGGAGCGTGCCGAGCGGATGATGGAACGCTACCTGCCCTTTTACCAGTATTATCACAGCGGGGCGACGTACCGGGACAGCTACTATTTCCTGCGGGCGAAGGGCGAGCTAAGCCCCGAGAGCGGCAGCTTCGTGCTGGACGAGGAGGCGGAGTTCTCCACGGGCTACGACATACTGGCGGCACGGCTGATCTCGGTGGAGATGCTGCTGGTACACTTGAGCCGCCGGATGGAGCGTGCGGCGCAGGGGACGGAGACGGAAGCCGTGCCGGAGAAGGAACACCGCTGGACGAACACGAAGGTTGCCGCCATACTGCTCGTCTATGGCATACACGTGACGGGAAGCGTGGACGAGGGCAACGCCGAGATCGGCGAGCTGGCTGCGCTGTTCGAGAAGCATTTCCACGTGGATCTGGGCAACGTGTACCACGCTTTCGGCAGGCTGCGGGGGCAACAGAACCCGACGGCGTTCTTGGACGAGATGAAGGAGAGGCTGCTGAAAAAGATGCGGGACATGGATAGCCGGTAGCAAGTTGGCAACGGGGCGGCAGAGACGGCAGGACACGGGAAGGGAGCGTCCGAAGGGCTGGAAAGAGCCTTCCGGACGCTCTTTTTTACCCCGTCTCGGTCCTTTTTACCGCCCGGAACGGCGGCAAGGGCGAAAATGCGCCCCGAAAAAAAATCTTTGCCAAGGTGCTGGTATAGTGGCAGGAAAAACCGGCGAATCGGGCGACATTTGCGGCAGAAACCTAAAAATGAGTACGACAATGGAAATAATGACCATCGAGAGCAACGCCTACCGCCTGCTCGTGGAGAAGATCGAGAAGATAACCGCCTACGTGGAGGAATCCCGGAACCGGGAGGAAACGGAGCGCAAACGGAAAGAGGAAGCGGAAAGCCCTGTGACCAAGGGACGGAAAGCCGACCCGAAGTGGATGACGCACAAGGAGGTGTGCGAGGCGCTGGACATCAGCCACCGCACCCTGCAACGCTACCGCCAGAAGAACATCGTCCCCTATTCGATGATCGGGCGGCAGATACGCTATCCCCGGCAGGCTGTCGAGAGCCTGCGTGAGCGGTGGATGGTGGAGACGCCCGCCGCCAAGATCGACCGGATGATAGCGGAACATCCCCTGCATAACCGAAAAAACGGAAGCTATGGTAAGAAAGGAAGAAGTGCTGGCAAGAACCAGTAACGGGCTGGACGTGTTCCGCCACTACCTGCCCGTGAAGTGGCGGGTGGGCAGGAACTTCCTGAACCCGCTGTACGCCGACAGCAAGGCTTCGTGCAACGTGTATTACGACCGCCGGAGCGGTACGTACCGGATGAAGGACTTCGGCAACGGGGACTATTCGGGAGACTGCTTCTTCCTCGTGGCGAAGCTGAAAGGGCTGGACTGCCGGAACGCCGCCGACTTCGTGGAGGTGCTGCACACCATCGACCGGGAGCTGTGCCTCGGACTGGACGGGGACAGCCCGACCGACGGGACGGTGGGAACCGGGGGCTGCCGGAGACTGCGGCTCGTGCCGGGCGCAAGGGGCGGCGGTGCCGGGGAAGCCGGAACGGACACGGAAGAGGCGGCAGCGTCCGCCGACCGTCCCGAGCCGAAGCCCTACCGGGCGGCGGAGAAGCCCTTCACCGAGGGGGAGCTTGCCTACTGGGGCGCATCGGGCATCACCGTGGAGGTGCTGCGCCGCTACGGGACGGTATCGCTCGCCGAGTACCGGGGCGAGACGAGGGAGGGCAAGGCGTTCGGCTTCAGCTCCACCCCGGCGGAACCGATGTTCGGGTACAGGGGGAAATGGGGCGTGAAGGTCTATCGCCCGATGTCAGAGGTGCGCTTCGTCTATGGCGGGCACACGGGCGACAACTACTGCTTCGGGCTGGAGCAACTGCCCTCGAAGGGCGACCTGCTCTTCCTCACGGGCGGCGAGAAGGACGTGCTGACGCTGGCGGCGCACGGCTTCCACGCCATCTGCTTCAACTCGGAGACCTCGGTCATCCCGGCGAAGACCGTGCGCAAGCTGGTCTATCGCTTCAAGCACATCGTGCTGCTGTACGACACGGACAAGACGGGGCTGGAATGCTCGGAGAAGCACCGTGCGCAACTGGCGGAGTACGGGGTGAAACGGCTGGTGCTGCCGCTGCCGGGGACGAAGGCGGAGAAGGACGTGACGGACTACTTCAAAGCCGGGCACACGAGGGAGGAGCTGATGGGGCTGTTCCTGAAACTGCTCGACACGCTGTACGGGGACACGCTGGCGATGTTGAAATCGTGCGAGATCGACTATGACCACCCGCCCGAACAGGCGGTCGCCATCGTTACCGCCGGGGACGTGCCGTTAGGCTCGGAAGAGAACATCCTCTGCATCACGGGCGGCGAAGGGACGGGCAAGAGCAACTACACCGCCGCACTGGTCGCCGGGGCGATCATGGAACGGGAGACGGACGCCGATCTCTTGGGGGTGCGGGTGGAACCGAACCGCAAGGGGCGTGCGGTGCTGCTCTACGACACGGAACAGAGCGAGCAACAGCTCCACAAGAACACGGGGCGGCTGCTGCGCCGTGCCGGGCGTGAGCGGATGCCGGAGTACCTGCACGTGTACTGCCTGACAGGGATGTCGAGAAGCGAGCGGTTGACCGCCATCGTGCAGAGCATGGACCGGTACCACTACCTGCACGGGGGCATCCATCTGGTCGTCATCGACGGGGTGGCAGACCTGATCCGCTGCGCCAACGACGAGGCGGAGAGCGTGGCGCTGATTGACGAGATCTACCGGCTGGCGGGAATCTACCGCACGTGCATCGCCGCCGTGGTGCATTTCGTGCCGAACGGACTGAAGCTGCGGGGACACCTCGGCAGCGAGCTGCAACGCAAGTCCGCCGCCATCCTCTCCATCGAGAAGGACGAGAACCCGGAGGTGTCGGTGGTGAAGGCGTTGAAGGTCAGGGACGGCAGCCCGCTGGATATTCCGCTGATGCAGTTCAGATGGGACAAGCAAGCCGGGATGCCCGTCTATGTGGGCGAGAAGCCGAGGGCGGAGAAAGAGAAGCGCAAGGAGAAGGAGCTGGCGGAGATGGCACGGGAGGCGTTCGCCCGGCAGAAGAAGTACGGCTACATCGAACTGTGCGAGCTGATACAGGAGATGCTGGAAGTGAAGGAACGGACGGCGAAAGGCTACATCCGCTATATGCGGGAAAAGGAAATCATCGAAAAGGAGGGCGACTGCTATGTACACGGACAGGGAAGAGTTTGAGGGCTGGATGGAGCGCATCATGGAACGCTTCGACCGGACGGAGAAATTGCTGGAAAGGGTGCTGAAGAAGAACAACACGCTCGACGGCGAGGAGGTGCTGGACAACCAAGACCTGTGCCTGCTGCTGAAGGTGGGCATCCGCACGCTGCAACGCTACCGTGCCATCGGGGTGCTGCCGTACTTCACCATCAGCGGCAAGGTGTTCTACCGCACGAAGGACGTGCACGAGTTCATCCGCACCCGTTTCGCCGACGTGGAGGAACGGGCTGCGAAACGCAAGGAGAAGGAAGCCCGGAAAGAGGAAAGGCGCAGGAAAAGGGGGCTGTTCCCGTGAGAATGACATTTTTCTGACGGTGCTTTTAGTGGATGAAGCCCTGCCGGATCGTGAGATTAGGCGGGGCTATTGTTTTGTTATTCGGGAAGTTTCCGTATCTTTGCCATACGAAGACAGAAGGCGGTGCTCTCGGGCACGGTCTCTGTCGTGACATAGAAGATTCATGCCCGGCTTGGAAACAGGCAGGGATTGATATACATATTGTACGTTCGCTGAACGTCTTGGAATAGAAAACTGGTAATTTTTGACAAACAGGACGGATGGTGTAATGCACATGCTGTATGCTTATACGGCGTGCGCTTACCTATTCTGTTTGTCGGGTATACCAGTGCCTCTATTCCGGAATAGCGTGAGTTCACGCCGTTCTTTTGGGTGCGAGGCGGACATAATCCTTAAAAACACATTGATATGAAACAGATTACCTTGCACGTGTACCAATCCATTGACGGTTGTCCGGTCAGATCGGACAAGTATTTCGATGCGGCGGTGGACGCCTCCGGCTGCGTGCTGATCGACGAGGAAACCTACCTGCGCATTTACCTGAACCATCTGGGCTGGCCGCTCACGGCAAAAGAAACTTTGGTCGTGACGGACGGCTGTATTGATTTGACGGAGAAGGAACGGGTGCGGTTTGTTACAGGGGATGCGGCAGCGGAACTGCGGGGAATAAAAGCGGACGGCGAAGGTACGGTAACGGCTTACGGAGCGGAAACCGGGGCTTTGCTCTTGGATAACGGGCTGGCGGACGAAATCGTGGTGATAACCGTGCCGGTACTGGTCGGCGGCGGTGAGAAGGCACTGGAGTGCGGGCTGAATGACGACAGGACGTGGGTCGTGCGGTCGAGCAAGGTATTGGAGGACGGGAAAATCCGGACGGTGTACGGAAGGGTATGCCCATGAAATGCAAAAAGCCACTGAAAAGTGGCTTGGGTCATTCAGGAAAGGATGACGGGTTATAAAAAAACGACCCGCCGATTTGAGCATTATCAAGAGGCTTGGCGGGTTCTATTGGTGCAAAGATAAGGTAAATTCTTTGAAAGACAAAAGAATATTAAATTTAGGTAATACCGTTGCCTAAATTTGAGGTACAAAATAACAAAGGTGCATCAATGATGCACCTTTATTGTATAATATGTAACTGACAAACATTACAATGCCGTTGGCAATGACTGAGTGTCAATAATTCTCTTTTTATAAAAGATTTTTTGGAAAGAAGACAATACACTACTGTCAATCCATTTAGAATGTGAAGCAAAAAAAGTATCGGCAACCTTGATATATTCTTTGGGTGCCTCACATTTTCTTAATGAATTGGAAATTAACATCATCCCTTTAAGTTTAGACTTAAAGAATCTATTTTTTAATCCATTGCGGTACAGAAAATCAAAATAGACCTCTGCATCGGCAATGTTGAGATTTGCCAATTCAGTCTGAAGCTCTTTCCAGTAGTAGTTCGTCATTTCTGACGATAAAATAACCACTAACAAGCTCCGTCCTTGCAAGGGGATTATTTGAAATTCTTTATTTTCCATTTTACCAATTATTACATATATTATTAATAATAACAAGGCAGTCCTTAATAATGTTTACGGCTTCATCGTATTCAAGGGTTCTACTTGTTTCCACATTAAAACTGTCCACATGGAATGTCGAGTGCCTATGTTGATTGAAGAATGAATATCCTTGTTCCAAAGCCTGCTTCAAATGTAGATTGTTGTCATACGTTCCGATACCACTTTTAAAGCAATACGCCCCACTATTATTTTTCTGAAAATATGTCCCGTATTCGTCAAAATCAGGCGCATCTTCCAAAAGACGAGTGCGCAATACCGCATCTAACGCTTTCAAAATGCCAAAAGTATAACATCCATAATCATCCACCTTAACCGCAGAGTTAGCCAAATTGATTGAAGTATTGATAAAGTTTTCTATCACACTTCCATCAATATGCTCTCTGTTTCCAATATACTTGCTAAGGTCGTTGTCTAATGCATAGCCAGCACGTGCTTGGATAGCAAACACTTCTTCTATAGCTTCGGAAGGAATGGAAGATATAGCTTGCAACACTTCGGTTATAAATTCCACATAAAATGATGTGATACATCCTTGTACCATTAATGTTCCGTTATTATAAAAGATAACAGAAACCTTAGCATCGTATTTCCCTTTCAGATGATATTGGTTCCGGACGTTCGGACTCTTATCCGTGTTTACTTCGGAAACAACAACATTATTATATTCTTTTACCGCTGAAATCAATGTATCAAAATCATCGCTCCTTACACCTTTCAATTTGAAGCATTTTTGATCCATATCCGGTATCGCAGTCTGTTCCACAATATACTCCCAACAATCCTTGCAAATTCCATTCAAAGTTCCATTTTTGCCTTGTATATTATGAGAAACTTGTCCACCAGTAATAAAACAATTTAATGTGCTTTTTTCCTGATTTTTTATATTGATAATCTCTATCTGCTTTTGCTTTCCTTGGTTACATTCCTTTATGTGAAGCGTATAAGCAGGGCGGGCAGCAATAAATTCTTTTGCTACTTCATCTATTTTCTCAATAGCCAGAGAGTATTTTTTAGTCGCCATTACATTCAAATTGGTCTGCAAAGTTATACATTTTATTTATATTACAATGTAGATCAGTATATTATTAACTATATTATTAATTTACAAGAGAACTACATGGTTGTTTTTTAACAATTGTGCTTAAAAGCCTTTACGGGTACAAGACCTTGAAATCCCGTGGGCTGCCGCCGTCTGTCAAGCCGTCCTGCCGGAGCCGCCGGAGGGTCTCGGCTGCCGATCCGCTGCCGAAGTTGCGGACACAGTACAGGCGGGAGAAGCGGAAGCGGCGGAGGTGGACGAGCAGGTGCTCCACGGTGAAGACGCCCAACTCCCGGCACGCCCGGACGATGCGCTGCGACAAGCCGAAGGTGTCGAGCGGGGTATCGAGCAGGCGGCGGAGCCTGCCCGGTCTGCCGGGCTTGCCCCGCTGTTGCGCCACGTCTTCGTAGATGGTGGCGACCCGGTTGCGGCTGAACAGGGCGGCAAGGGATGCGCCGTCGATCATCAGGATGCCGTCGAAACGGGCGTAGGCGATGTGGTTGCCGTTCATCCAGAGGGTGATGCGCAGCTCGTCCGTGCCGCAGAGCCGGGCGGCTTCCGCCACGGTGATCCAACCGATGCCGTTCATCGCCTGCGCTCCTTTCCTTTGGGCTTGTCCGTGCGGGGCGGGAACCCGTACACGGTGCGGAAGTCCTTGTCGAAGGTGAGGTACGCATCGAAGGGCTTGCCGTCCCTGCTCCTGAAGCCTTTGATAAGGGATGTTTTGCCTTTGGTTACAAGGTCGGCAATCTGGCTGTCGGTGAGCTGCTTCTCCCCCTTGTTGCGGAAGACGGTAAGCCCACAATCGACGTTGCTGCACTTGGCGACCTTCGGGTAAAGGAGGATGCGACCGGAACGGCACTTGGGACACGGGATATGTCCGCCGTCCGCCACCGATACCTGCACTTGCAGGAGTTCTTCGGTAATCTGGGCGGCATAGACCTCGATGCCCTTGCGGAAGGTGTCGGGATTCATCTCCCCGCTCTCGATCTTGGCGAGGGCGGTCTCCCACTGCCCGGTCATCTCGACATCGGCGATGCGCTTGTCCTTCACTATCTGATACACGGCAAGCCCCTTGCCGGTCGGTACGAGGCTCTTCTTCTCCCGGCGCACGTAGTCCCGGGCAAAGAGGGTCTCGATGATGGAGGCACGGGTGGCGGGCGTGCCGATGCCGTTCCCTTTCAGGCTGTCCCGCAGCTCGTCGTCCCGCAACTCCCTGCCGCAATGCTCCATCGCCGAAAGCAGGCTGCTCTCGGTGTGCAGGGGACGGGGCTTGGTCTGTTTCTCCACGCACTCCGCCGATTGCAGGGGGAAAGCCTCGCCGGGCTGCAAGGGCGGCAAAGCGGCTGTACCCTCGTCGTCCTCGTCCCGCTCGTTCCGCACGGCACGCCATCCGGCAGACCTGACGACCGTTCCCTTGGCGGTGAACACGCTGTTTCCCGCCGTGAAGGAGACGGTGGTAACATCCTTGAGGCAACGGGCGGAGAAGGCTTCGAGCAGGCGGGCGGCTACCATGTCGTACACCGTGCGCTCGTCGGCGGACAGCTCGCCGGGCAGACACTCGGTGATGATGAGCGCATGGTGGTCGGTAACTTTCCCCGCATCCACGCTGCGGCGGTTGAGCGAAGCTCCTTTCAGGGCGGCGGCATGGGCGGCGAAAGCCGGGTACCGCTTCAGCAGTGCGATGCGGTCGGGTATCTCGTCGAACACATCGTCCGAGAGGTAGCGGGAGCCGGTACGGGGATAGCTCAACACCTTCTTCTCGTAAAGCGACTGGGCGACGGAGAGGGTCTTGTCCGCCGAGAAGCCGTACCTGCCGTTCGCCTCTTTCTGCAAGGCGGTCAGATCGTAGAGCAAGGGAGGCTCTTGGCTCACTTCCCTGCGCTGCACGTCGGCAACCTGCACCGTCCCCGTTGCGGTAACAGCGGCGAGGGCGGCGTTTGCCGCCGGAAGGGTTTCGTAACGCAATTCAGAGATGGCGGCGAAGGGCGTGCCGTCCTTTTCCGCCGTAACCTTCAGCCGGAAATAGGTCTGCGGGGTGAAATCCCTGTTCTCCAGATAACGGGAGCAAATCATCATCAAGGTGGGCGTCTGCACCCGTCCAAGGGAGTAGATGCCCTGCCCGGCGGCGATGCTGAGAGCTTGGGTGGCATTCAGCCCAATCTCCCAGTCGGCGATGGCACGGGCTTCGGCGGCACGGTAGAGGTTGTCGTAGTCGCTTCCGGGCTTGAGGTTATCCAGCCCCTCCCGGATGGCACGGTCGGTCAGCGAGGAGATCCAGAGGCGCAGGCAGGGCTTGCGGCAGCCAAGGTAATTGTAAATGTACCGATGAATGGCTTCGCCCTCACGCCCGGCGTCGGTCGCCACGACGATACGGTCGGAACGGTCGAAAACCTCCTTGATGACCTTCAACTGTTTGAGCACGCCGGGGTCGGGCTTGTACTCCTTGCCCTCCCGTATCTGGCGGGGGATGTACTTGAACTCCTGCGGCAGAATGGGCAGGTTCTCACGCCGGAAGCCCGTGTAGCCGTATGCTTCGGGCATGGCGAGCTGGACGAGATGGCCGAACGCCCAGGTAACGAGGTAGCCGTTACCTGAGAGGTAGCCATCGTGCCGCTCCCGGACATTCAACACGTTTGCTATATCCTTCGCTACGGAAGGCTTTTCAGCGATGACTGCTGTAATCATATTTCTTTAAAATTTAACGGTTTGACAAAAGTTATCCCGCCGCTCGGACGGGATAACCGGGTAATTCATTTACAGAATGGCGGGGAAATCAGCGGCGGACACCCCGGCTGCGCTTGGGCTTGTCGGGCTGTTCCTGCTTCTGTGCCTGTTTCCGGTCCTCTTTCTGCTCCTGCCTGCGCTCCTGCTGCTGTTTCTGCTCCCCGGTGGGTCGCTGCTGTGCGGATTGCAGAGCTTCTTTCAGGTTGCGGGTCGCCTCGACGGTCTTGCCCTTGGAATTGACCGCCACCTGCACCTCGTTCTCCACGGCGGGCTTGACACGCCCCTCTTCGAGTGCCGCCTTGTAGTCCTTGGGGAACATGAAGGCGGGCTTCTCGCCGGGCTTCCATGTGATGTAGCCTTGGTAGGCTTTTCCTTTCTTGTCCACCAAGCCGGAGACCTTGACCGTTCCCCCGGCTTCGAGTTCGAGGCGGGACTTCTCGGTAAGCTCCTGCTTGCGGAAGGTCTTCGGCACCTCCTGATTGGCGGTCTGTTTCAGGTTCGCCTTGTACGCATCCATCGCCAGCCTGCCCCGGTCGCCGAAGAGAAATTCGAGTTGCATCTTGGCTGCGCTGAACTGAACGGGAGCCGGGTAGAGCTTGGGCTGCTCCCCCTCCTTGGCTCTGGAAAGGAACTGGCAGACCACCGCCTCGCCCTGTTTGAGCCGGGCTATCTCGTCCGGTGTGAAGGTATGCCCGTTCTTCTCCGCCGGGATATTGACCTTGGAGAGCGGGAAGGCGACCAGCTCGTTGGTCTTGAGGTTGCGGCTGACAAGGGCTTCGACCTGCTCGCCCGCCCGGTTAGTGACAGTCGCCGGATGCCCCATGTTGCCCGTCTGCCGGAGCACCTGCTTGTCGGAGTCGGTGATGTCGTAGCCGAAGAACTGCTTCTGCATCTTCTCCGGGTCGAGGATGCCGTGGCTGCACACGGTCAGCCTGCCGTCCGTGCCGGGCTTGAGCGAGAGCTGGCTGTCGTTACTGTGCGAGATACCGTCGAAGTGGAAATGCACCCGGACGGTCTTGTCGGTCTGGAAGCCCCGTAGCATCTGGTCGAGCATCCCGTTGCCCTCGATCTGCTCCCGCTGCACGCCGAGGGCGGCGAGGCTGTTCCAATCGATGTCCTCCGGGCGGTACTTGTACTGCGGGTTCTGTTCGGTCTGCCCGGCGGACTGCTGCGGCGCACCCTCCGGCTGTTGCTGCTGCCCGGCTTGGGTCTGCTGCTGCGCCTGCACGGGAGGCTGCACCTCGTACTGCGCAACGAGCGGCTCGCCCGTCTTGACGGACTGGCTCTCCCGCTGCCGGAAATCGGCGGCTACCCGCTGCACCTCCTCTTCCGGCACACGGAAGAAGTGGAAGCGGGTCGGGTCTTTCAACTGGTTCCAGAGGTTGGAAAAGAAATTCGAAAACATATCGCCGTGGCGATCCACCCGCAGGAGGTCGTTGTTGTCCTCCAGCGGGTTCTTGGTCTGTAACTCGCCGTCCTTTACTCCGCTGACGGCTTGGAGCGTGCCTTTCTCGTCCATGACGAGCAGGATGTCCATCAACTGCTGGCTGCTGTCCGGTCGTTCGTCCATAATCTAATGTTTTTAAATGGTGAATACTATTGGTTCTCAAACGAAACCGGGCGTAAATATAGAGGGAGAAACACGGGGAACGTGCAAGTCCGGGGCGGGCTGTCCGCACTTGTCGTCCGGTTCGCAGGTTTGTCGCAGCCCTTTCCTGTGAAAAATACCAAAAAATCATGCCCCACACGCATTTTTCTCCTCCGGAAAACGGCGATAATTCGTTGTTTTCTCTATATTTGTAAAATATGGGTAATGAGGGACACGGTCTGTCATTGCCACCCATGCGATGCGTATGAAAGTTTATCAGAGCAAACCGAGAATAACGCTTTCACCTGCCATCCGTGACGGGCAGAAATACGTGGAAGTGGAGTTCGACGAGGACGATGCCATCCGGCTGTCGCTGTCGAAAGAGAAGGGTGTGCGGTTCGAGGGGGACAGAGCCTACCTGCCGGAAGAAGGCTTCGACCTGTCCGGTTTTTTCGACCGCCATGTGGAAACGGCGTATATCAATTACTCCGCCCTGAAAAACACCTTGCCCAAGAAAAACGGGAAAACCAGCCCCGCCATCCCGCCCGGCTATGCCGAGACGCTGCGGCAACTGCGGTACAGCGAGCATACCGTCCGTGCGTACACTGCCTATTTCAGGGAGTTCCAGCAATACTTTGCGGGAAGAAACCTTCGCTACATCCGACCGGAAGAAATCAACGCCTACATCGTACACCTGATTGACACACGGGGGATCTCGTCGTGCCAACAGAACTTGCGTATCAACTCGATCAAGTTTTATTTCGAGAAGGTGCTGGGATTGGAACGGAAATGTTACGAGGTAAAGCGAGCCAAACGGGAACGGACGCTGCCCGACGTGCTGAGCAAGGAGGAGATAAAATCCATCCTTGACGCAACCGGTCCGGACATCCGGCTGTTCTGCATGTTCTCGCTGCTCTACTCCGCCGGGTTGAGAATCAGCGAGCTGCTGGACTTGAAGCCCCACGACATCAACGTGAGCCGTTCGCTGATACGGGTACGGCAGGGCAAAGGGAGGAAAGACCGCTACACGCTGCTGTCGAAGCCCCTTGTCAGGAAGCTGACCGAGTACACCAAGCTGTACAAGCCGCAGGAATGGCTGTTCGAGCGGTACAAGGGCGAACCGTTCACGGAGAGCATCGTGTCGAAGAAGCTGAAAGAGGCGGCGAAGGAAGCCGGACTCACCAAGCGGGTGTACCCCCACCTGTTGCGGCACTCGTTCGCCACGCATCTGATCGAGCAAGGCACGGACTTGAAAATCGTGAAAGAGCTGTTGGGGCACAACCAACTGAAAACGACGGAAATGTACGTGCATATAGCCGACACTTTCAAGAGCAGCATCCGCACTCCATTGGATGATATTCTTGAAAGTGATAATGAGATAGTTAAATAAGAAAATAACAGCGAAAACCGCTGATAATTACATGTTCAAGGCCTTGAAGTTACTATTAGACTGTATAATAGGTAGTTGCAAACAGGAAAGATGATAGATTTACTCGACATATCGGCACAATCGGAAGGCTGCGGCACTGAAAAAAAGTACCGCTTGGCAGACTATTTCAACCGTTGGTGGGATGAGTACGCCAAGCATCCGACAGAGTATATCACCCCGGAACAGTATAAGGCTGCAAATGCCATAAGGGTATGTCGTACCGCCGCTTTGGGGATAGATACTTATGCCTGCCCCGAATGTGGTGAAGTCCGGGAAATCTACCATAGCTGCAAGAACCGTTTCTGCCCCACGTGCGGATGGCGTGACACGCTCAAATGGGCTGCACGCATGAAAGACAAGCTGTTGCGTGTCCCTCACCGCCACGTGGTGATGACCCTGCCCCATGTATTGCTTGACTTGGTGAAGCGCAACAAGAAAGAAATGCTCAACATCATGATGCGCACGTCGGCGGAAGCGTTGAAAATCTGGATGATGAAGACTTTCGGGCTGAAAGTGGGCGTGATAGCCGTGCTACATACCTACGGGGAAACCAAGCAGTACCATGTCCACACGCACATGATCCTATCATGGGGTGGCATTGACAGGAACGGGAGGATTGTCGTTCCGGAAAGGTCAAAGGTGAACGACGCTTTCATCAGGAGCATATTCAAACACACGTTCGATAAGGCTCTGATAGAGTTGTTTGACAACGGAAAGCTCAAACATGACTTCCGCAACCGCATGGAGTTCATGAGTTTTATCAAACACGTGGTAAACAAGAAGCAGTGGATTGTTCATCTGGAGCCGCCTCTGGAAATGCCCGAACAAGTGATACAATATATCGGGCGGTATTCCAAAAGGGCGTGCCTGAGCGAATATAAAATCACGGCGATGGAAGACGAGAACATCACGTTCCGTTACCGTGACTATCAAAACTCCCCCGACAGGAGGAACCCGTTGGAGAAGGAACTGACCCTGCATTACCGTGAGTTCTTTCCCCGGTTGATGCAGCATGTACCCCTACATTATTTCCGTATCGTGAGGTACTACGGCTTTTACTCCAACAAAGGCAATTTGCCGGGGGAATACTTCGGACGAGACGAGAATGTGATGCAAAACGCCCCGGCAGAAGAAAGCGATTACGAGAATCCTTTCTTCTGCGAGTGCTGCCAACGTGCGAGAGTTTATGTGCATACAACGATAACAAGACGGACTGTTTTTGATAAATTACCTGAAACACTTATGTTTAGCAGGTCTGATATACGAAAACAAAAAGTCGCATAATGAAATAACGGGATAGCTATGCACTTTCGTAAAAGAAAACATGGAAATCCCACAAAAAAAAGACAAAAGGAGGACAAAAAATGATTTGTAAACGGAGTATCATGCCGGGAAAATCCCGGAAACGGAATGAAAATTCCCCTTGCCGGCAAAAGGAAAGTGCAGGGGGAAAATTGAAGTTCTATAATATTAATTATAAGGTAAGCAACCTGAACGGTTGCTTGGAGAGTTAAATAAAGCAGCCTAAGGGCTGCGAAATGCGGCCTCGAACATAAGGATAAATCGCCCAAAAGGCGATTATCCTCCTTAACATTGAACATAAGGATAAATCGCCCAAAAGGCGATTATCCTCCTTAACATTATCAGTCATTAAAACCAGTAGAACATGGGAAAGCAATTTGAATTCTATTCGCATAAAAATGATGATGAGATGATTGCAAATACGCTTAGAAGTGTATTTGGAGAGTTGTTGTGTGTCCCACATTATAAAGGAGATTTATCTCCTTTTGACATTTGTGCTAATGACCGGAAGATGTATTTGACCGGAAAATCTTTCCAACAATATATATCATATTATACACATGAATATTATGATGGAACAACAGCTGAAGTATTGGACTATGTGAAAAGTCCAGTTTTAGAATATAGAGTTCCTTTTCAAAGGGAAGATATGGCATACATTGCTGGACGTTTTTATTGCTGTTCTGATAATAATGATTTTTCTCAAATGGTTTCCAAGTTTTTTCGTAAAATCAAAAAGAAATTTCTATACGTGAAATTTTGGAAGTGCTATATATCAAACAGCATAGATGTGGAAGCATCTCAATTCTTTATACCGAATAGAATAATTACTATAAATAAAGAAGATTTGAAATAAAAGTGACTGATAACAAGCACCTGTGCCACCTCACGGCGGCAAGCTGCAAACCATTATCTATTTAATAATAAGCATAAAACTATGAGATTCTTAAAAATTATGGGAATATTTACTTCTATCTTAAGTTTATTGAGTTGCGGGCATGGGAATAAACGAGTGACGCAAAACGACGGTATAAACTCCAATATCCCGGTTGCTGCCCGGATTACGATAGACAAACTGCCGGATGTATTGAGAAACGTGCAGGCAGGAAATACTGATTATGATTTTATAGGTATTTGTTCCAATGGTGTGGACTGCATCTACTTTGTGCTGGAGAACGGAAAGTTTTACATAGATTTTGAAGCTATGGGTAAAGAGCAGCTTCCCTACATAGATACCTTGAAACAGTTCGCAAAGGAACATAATTATCCTATTGTCGAAACAACCTATAACAATACTCCGGTCGATTACGAACATCTGAAATACGCTCCCGTCCTTAGCCTGAAAGTCAATGCTGACATAGACAGCATCGTAAAGGTCGGAAAACAGATTGAGCAGACCATTTTCAGGAACAACGAACGAACCGTTTACGAAATAGTGCCTTGATTTTGCCAATAAAGACATTAAGATTTAGATAACAAACAGCACTGCCGCTTAAAGCGAAACGCTGCCAAACATCATCTACATAAGAATATGAGAACACCCGCCATAATCCTGCTTTTAGCAAGCCTGTTTGCCGCAAGCTGCGGAGAGCCGCCCATGCCACCGAGCGACGAGGAAATGATACGCCACTTCGCCACGCACGAGGCGGCGTTCCGCAAGGTGTACGAAATCATGTCAGAGAGTTCAGAAGGTAGTTTCCACTACCCGCCGCTTTCTCCGGAAGAGGTCATTATACTTGATTCAACAGAGCAAAGCGATACATCCCATGAAACGAATGACGAAGAAAACCTCCCGGTATATGGGCTGCTGAAGCCAGACCGAATACAGCTCGATTCCCTGTTGTCAGAGATTGGATGCGGTCTTGTCCTTGTTGACCGCAGGGAATGGGAAACGGCGGATTCGGTATATGTGAGCCTCGTTATGCCGTACTATTCCCACGGCATCGTGGATGCGGGAACGTCCAAGAGTTTCATTTACGATCCCGGATTGGAAAGCCGCCGGAATATCCGTATCACCGAACACGGCGACCTGAACGAGATCTACCGCAGGACGTACAACGACACCACGTTGTACAAGCCTGTCAAGGAAGGCTGGTACATCGAGTTAGACCATTCACGATAACCTGCAAAGAGGGACGCATGAGGATATTCCAATACATGCGCCGATTCTTCCAGATGATGGCAAGGATGCGTAAGGTCATCCATATCGTTTCTATGACCTGTCGGCATGAACAACGCAAGAACGGGCTGGTTCCGGTGGAATCCTACAAACGGGAAACAGACCGGAATCTCTGGATACGCAGCATAGGAACCCATCATTCCACACGGTACAGCATCGTTCTTTTTACAGCTGGATGATGGTATTGCAGCCGCCCTTTGGACTTCCCGATCTGAATGACATTCCGGGGACACCAGTGTACGCAAGCATGGCAAGCCTCGCAACCGGTTCCCCACCGGGGCACTCCGTTTTTCAGCGTAATATTGTTCACGGGACATACACGTTCGCAGACACCACATCCCATACAACCATTTTCCAAGGAGAAGTTCAAGTGCGAGCGACTGAAAAAGGCATTGAACAGCCCTTTGTGCAACAGATCCGATAACCTGCAATACGGGAAAGGCTTTTTCCGTTTGCCTTTTTTCAAGTCGTCGATTATTCGTGAAGTGTAAAGCTCCGCCCGTTCCAGTATCTTCGTCCTCCTTACTGAAGATACCTCGTATTCCTTCAGGCAGTTCCCTACGGTGGGCAGGTTGTAGCCATAGTCCAGACGCACGCCTTTGCCGGACATGATTTTGTCCACAACGGACACCGCACAGCCCTTGTACGTGTAATATGTGCCTATGGAGAAATAGTACACGCCTTTCCTGAACGGATAACTTTCCAAGAACCGGCGGACAATGCCGGGCAGTCCGCCCATATATACGGGGAATATAAAACCTACGATTCGGGAGTCCGATGCGGTGATTCCAGCTGACGGTGTCATTCTGAACAGCCCGGCTCCTCCAAAAGCCGCCGCAATATCCTGCGACAATTTCAGGCTGTTGCCTGTGGCGGAGAAATAATAGATGGATATTTCTTTGTCGTTTGCCGTTTTGCTTTTATAGTCCATAACATTTATTTTTGCGACAGCAAAGTTAATAGGTCTCTTTAAAAAAAAGAAGAACTATCTTGGTTATCAGCAACTTACATTTAGGTTAGTTTTCCTGTATATCAATTTGTTGGATAAAAGAAAAATGAGAAAAAAGTTAGATTACGATTATTGTTCTGCTTCCCCTATACTGGAATGGCTGGGTGACAAATGGGCTTTAGTTGTCTTATTGAAGCTACATGAGAATGAAGTAATACGTTTCAATGAACTATACAAAACAATCCCCTCTATATCGGAAAAGATGCTATCTACTGTTTTGCGGTCATTGGTAACGGACGGATTGGTAAATAGAAAAATATATCCCACAGTTCCACCCAAAGTGGAATATTATGTATCTGAATTTGGAGAAACTTTAATCCCTTATTTAGAGCAGTTGAAACAATGGGGGCAAGAAAATTTTGAAACGATAATGGAAAATAGACGGAAAAATAAGTATTGAAATTTAGTGCAAGGTACAAGTATATATTTATATATAGCTTACACCTTGCAATAACCTTAAAATGTTTATTTTCAACGATTTGCATAATCCAAAAATAATGCGAACGTCTGAACCCAAGATGTTGGCAGACAGACACCGGACAACAGCAGATAGCTTTTAAGGACTAAAAGCGTGACGGATGCAAAGCCAAAATTTCAGAAAGTGCTGATATTTAGGAATAAATAACGCTTAATTTATAATCCAAGCGGCACGATGCCTGTTCTCCTGAATCGCCCGGATACAGCTGCCGGAATCAAGCCTGTACATGAAGCCCGCCAAGTTCCCGCTCTCGTACAAGCCCATGCCGATGGTCAGGCGGCTGTTGAAGTCGGTCTGGCTGACGACGTACCAGCCGCACCGGGCGAAATGCTCCTCGTAGCCGGAACGGGTTTCCAGCAGGAAATAGAACTTGCCGTCGTCCTCGAAACGGATGACGTACTCGCAACGCAGGCGGCGTGCGATCTTGCCCAAGATGCGGCTCTCCTCCTCGATGACCGCAGGAGTGGCAAGGAAGGTGTATTGTGCGATAAAGACAGCCTCGTCCATAGTGATGATGTTTGGTCGGTTACAAATATGCGAAATGTCCGGCACACGGCAAGCGGAAGAGACGGGAAATATGCGGAAGGGCGTGCGGATATGTAGAGCTTCTCCCTGCTTTTCACCGCCCGGAACGTGACAAGGCTACAAACGTGAAGCAAAACGAGGACAAGCGGTACGGTTTTGATACACGGACATATACAGACCGGTATATTTGCAGGGAAGTATAACAATAAAAACGTATCGGGACAATGGAAATAGTAAGCATCGAGAAAAAGACCTTCGAGGAGATGAAGGAACGGTTCGGCAGCTTCTCGCAGCACGTGAGGGAGCTTTGCGCCCGCTACCGACCGCCCGAAAAGATGAACTGGATGGACGGGGCGGACGTGTGCGAGAAACTGGGCATCAGCAAGCGGACATTGCAGACCTACCGTGACCGGGGGCTGCTGCCGTACAGCCAGATCAACCACAAGATTTACTACCGGACGGAGGACGTGGAGGCGTTCGTGGAAGCCATGAGCCGGGAAATGACGGAGGACGAGTGAGATGGAAGTGATCACAAGGGACACGGAAGAGGTACGGGCGTACTTCGAGGCGTTGGAAGAGGGCATGAGGTACCTCGACACGGTAACGGCGCACTTCCGTCCGGCGATGAACGGCGAGGTCTATCTCACGGGCGAGGACGTGTGCAGGCTGCTGCACATCACGCCGAGAACGTTGCAGGACTACCGCACGCAACGGCTGATCCCGTACATATCGCTGCCGGGCAAGACGCTCTACCGCCAGTCGGATCTGCTGCGTATGCTGGAGGAGAACTACGTGGACATGCGCCCAAAGCGCAAACGGGGGAAAAGTCCAACATAAACGCACGGGGGTGTGCATCGGGAAATGCAGCAAAGGCAGGAACACCGCATCGGAAGTTCCTGCCTTTGCCGCATTCTGCGCCGGGGAAAGGCGTCAAGCCGTTTCCCGGAGGGAGCGGCGCACCCGCTTCCCGTCCTGTTTCCTGTCCTTCTTCTCCAGCACGCTCCGCTGCATGGCGGCGAGGTTGCCGGAGATCGCCCGGAAATCGGAGCTTACCATCCTGTTGGTCACCTCGGCGTAGATCTGGGTCGTGGAAATGTGCTTGTGCCCGAGTATCTTGGAGAGCGCCTCGATGGTGCCGCCGTTGCAGAGATAGACGGTCGTGGCGAAGGTGTGGCGGCTTAGGTGGAACAGAATACAGGAAGCAAGTAGATGAAGGGATGAGGAAGAAAAACGTAATTGGTTGAATATGAGCAGAAGTTCCGTTTTTTGCTGAGACAATGGAAAGCAAAAATGGACAGGATATTGCAGATGTTCAGTTACCAGAATGTTAGCCGACCAGTTACCTGAACCGAATAGGTAACAGACTGAACAATAAAGAATCTGTCACAGAGGCTATTATTCACTGTATGTCAGTATTTTGCATATCAAAGGACGCTTATAAAATAGGTAATTTTGCCATTAAAAAAATAAGCGTATGAAAGTAGAAAAATTCAAGGTGCTGCTCTACCTGAAAAAGAGCGGTCTTGACAAATTTGGGAAGGCTCCGATAATGGGGCGAATAACGGTGAACAACACGATGGCGCAATTCAGTTGTAAACTGTCATGTACTCCGGAGTTATGGAATCCAAGAGAAAGCCGACTGAATGGAAAGAGTAAAGAAGCAGTTGATATTAATGCAAAAATTGATCGTCTCTTACTTTCTGTCAATTCTGCATTTGATTCACTTGTTGAACGTAAGACTGATTTTGACGCAACTGCCGTAAAAGAGCTTTTACAGGGAAGTGTAGAAACCCAGATGACTCTGTTGAAACGGCTTGATATGCATATAGAGGATATGCGCTCAAGAATCGGTATTGATGTAGCTAAAAGCTCCATGTCAACATACATTTACACCCGCAGGTATCTTGGCGAATTTATTCAAAAACGATTCAAGACAAGTGATGTTGCTTTTGGACAGTTGAATGAACACATCCCATGGGAGTTTCAGGATTATATACTGAAGGACAAAGGACTTGCGGTAGATACAGCAAGACATTATCTGGCAATCCTGAAGAAAATCTGCCGGATGGCATTCAAGGAAGGACATGCGGAGAAGCGTTATTTTGTGAATTTCAAACTACCCCAAGAGAACCGGAAACCACCACGGGCTTTGAGCCGTGAGGATTTTGAAAAGATTCGTGATGTTGTGATACCACCGGAAAGAATCACTCATAATATAGCCAGAGATTTGTTTCTCTTTGCCTGTTATACAGGAGTTCCGTATGCGGATGCAGTTTCAATCACTAGAGATAATATATACAAGGACGATAAAGGTGACTTATGGTTAAAGTACCTGAGAAAGAAGAATGAATATCTGGCCCGCGTCAAATTGCTGCCGGAGGCTATCTCTCTTATAGAAAAATATCGTTCGGATGACAGGAAAGAGCTTTTCCCTATGATACACCACCCCAATATAAGACGCCACATGAAAGGTTTGCGGGATCTGGCTGGTATAAGCTGTGATTTGGTCTATCATATGGGAAGGCATACCTTCGGAAGTCTGATAACCCTTGAGGCTGGTGTTCCTATTGAAACAATCAGCAAAATGCTTGGTCATACCAATCTGACAACTACCCAGCTTTATGCAAGGGTAACTCCTAAAAAACTTTTCGAGGATATGGACAAATTCATCGAGGCAACGAGTGATATGAAACTGGTATTATAATACCAAAAATGAAAGAATCATGAGAAGTACATATAAGCAACTGTATTATATAAACCGAAGTAAAGTCAAATCTGACGGGACCACATCAATCATGTGTCGTATTACAATAGACGGAAAGGCTGTTGCATTATCGACCGGGTTATATTGCCAGCCGGAAGAGTGGAACAGCAAGAAAGGAGAAGTCAAAAACAACAGACTGAACGGAATGCTTTGTGAATATAAGAAATGCGTAGATGAAACTTATGCTGAACTGTTGAAAGTAAACGGTGTTATCAGTGCTGAACTGCTGAAAACAGCCATGACAGGAACTGCCGACATCCCGAAGTATATATTACAAGCAGGGGAAGTGGAACGAGAAAATCTGAAAATCCGTTCTATTCAAATAGATTCAACTTCCAGTTACAGGCAATCAAAAATGTATCATTACTATCTTGGCGAATACATCCGTTCTTTGGGCAAGGAGGACATGCTTTTTACAGATATAACCGAAGAGTTTGGTATCAATTATATTTTATATCTGAAAACAAATTACCCTCATAAGCCATCATACCGGAACCATTGTCTTTGTTGGCTGAAACGTTTGGTCTATTTAGCCGTAGATAACGGAATCTTGAGGTATAATCCTTTGGATGATATAAAATATGAAAAGAAGGCACCTGCAAAGCTTATGTATATAAGCAAGAAACAACTTCAGGAGATAATGAGCAGCCCTAAGCCTGATCCATTACAAGAATTGGCAAGAAGAACCTTTATATTTTCATGTTTTTGCGGTTTGGCTTATGTTGATGTACGTAATCTCTATCCGCATCATATAGGTACAACTGCAGAAGGACGGAAATATATCAAAACATACCGCAAGAAAACAAGCGTTGAGTCATTTATACCATTGCACCCAGTAGCGGAGCAGATAATTTCCTTGTATAATACGACAGATGATAGTCAGCCCATTTTCCCGTTACCCATACGGAGTATGATTTGGTTTGAGATACATGAATTGGGATTTTCGCTTCAGTTCAAGCATAACTTGTCATACCATCAAAGCCGTCATACTTTCGGTACCTTGATGGTTTCTGCCGGAGTTCCCATGGAAAGCATCTCAAAGATGATGGGCCATACAAATATCAGAACTACACAAGGATACGCAAAAGTTACAGATGATAAGATTTCGGAGGATATGGATAAGCTGGTAAAGAAAAGGAGTCTAAAAATATAGTTGAGATAGATCAAGATTTATTTTTGTTATCTTCTGATTGTAAAATAAATACATTATTTTTGTCAATGGAGTAGACTATAATTTATTAAAAGAAATAAGTATAAATATATGCTGAAAATTAATACTCGATATCTTTCCATACTAAAACATCGCTTTGATGAGCAAATATCAGAATCTGATATATTAGCCTGGTTGTATAATTTTGAAGAAGAAGATTGGGAATCAGCACTTATTTTACTCAATAATATTTGTTATTATTCTGAGAAGAGGTGCTGTGCTATTTTAGAATATGGGCTCAGCACTATTTTAAAAGAATGTTCCGACTTACCAATATTTTTTCTTCCTATTGGAGGTATTGGAAAAAGTGGAGGTGTGATGGCTTATTATATAAAAAAAATAATGGGCAAACCTAAAGTGCAATATTCATTTGTAGCAGATATTAATTTTAAATATAACAATATACCTTGTGCTGTTGTTTTATTAGATGATTTTATAGGTTCAGGAAATAGTGCCATAACCCTTTATCAAAGAATATCTGTAAATATTCCTCAAAACAGTAAATGTTTCTGTCTTTGTGTAGCCTATATGGAAAAAGCAGAAAATAAGTTAGCAGAAAATGGGATTACGATTTTAGGAGAAAAACATTTACCAGCCTTTACAAGCAGACATTCTGTTTTTGGGTATCCACCCAAGATGAAGAGAATTAGAAATTTTGCCTTAAAATATGGAGAGTTATTATATAAAAAGAAACAATATTCACCAGGAATGAAATTATATATTGGTCCATTAGGTTATGCAAATAGTCAATCCTTAGTCTGTTTTGAACATACTACACCTAATAATACATTGCCAATTTTATGGGAAAGTAAGAAAAGGGCTGATAATCAAGAGAACTGGGTACCATTATTTCCTAGAAAACTATTTGATAGAATAAAAAATGATAGTTTTGAGCGAATGAAATACCAATGGGCAAGTATTTCCCAAAAGTTAAATTATGGTACAATTCATAGACTGTTTAATGATTACAAAAAAAACACATTGCATCTCTTAGGCTTATTACATTGTTTATATTATAATCGTTCGCTTGCTTACACGTGTGTTTTATTAGAAATCACGGCTGAAGAATTAAACCAGCTTAAACAGAATGCTATAGAAAAAGGATTACTAACCGAAATAGGTTTGCTTTCAGAAGAAGGTAAAACCATATACGAAAGAATTAAAAAAGAAGAATTTAAAGTAGATTCTTTAGTATACTATCAAATTAATGTTCAAAATGATGTATATTTGCCGCAAGAGTTTCTTGGATTATCCAGAAATTAGTTTATTAGCTAAGTCTGAGGTCCACAAGTTACCAAAGATATTACAGCCCCTTGGCTGTGAGTGCAAAATTAAGAATCATTTTACTAATAATTATGACAGACAAGTCTGTCATAATTATCAGCCTATCGGCTGAAAGTTCCTGTAAGAGTAATAAATTAATATTATGGATTTTTCAAGAGACTCTTTGTTAAAAGAATTGGAAAACACAAATGTCGAGTATAAAAAAGTCATTATTGAATATACTGATAATTTGTTAAAAAAAGATTTGCCTGTTATTTATTCTTTAAATCATTTTGCAGGTATCTTAGGCTTAGATTTAAGTGAATTGAAGACAATCATTCACAATATAGATGGTTACTATGCTTATTATTTGATTAAAAAGAAACACGGAGGTAAAAGAAGAATTGTTACTCCATATAGAAATCTTAAAATGATTCAAACCTGGATACTTCATGAGATTCTAAATAAAATTCCTGTTCATTCACAATGTAAAGGTTTTGTAAAAGGTAGTAATACGCTTCAAAATGCTAAGCCACATATTAGCAAACAATATATTCGCAATTTTGATTTGAAAGATTTTTTTGAGAGTATTACTATTGATAGAGTTTATGGCGTCTTTCTATCTTTAGGATATTCCCCAGCAGTGAGTTTTGATCTTGCCTCGTTGTGTACATTAAAAATTTCTGACTATAAATTTGAGAATCTATCAAGATATAAGAAGAATTATTTTAGATATCTTCATGTTAAGCCGCAAGCTGTTTTAGCACAAGGCGCACCAACAAGTCCTGCATTGGCAAATTTGATTTGTCGTCATTTAGATGAACGATTTTGGAAATTTTCATTATCTCGCGGTATTCAATATACAAGATATGCTGATGATTTGACATTTTCTAGTAACCAATTAGAGTTATTGCCGAATACATCTTTTGTTAATAAGATTGTAAATGAAGAAGGCCTACAATTGAATTATCAGAAAATCGGTACATATGGAAAATCTAGTAGACAAATGGTAACTGGAATTCTCATTAATGGTGAGAGTCCCAAATTACCTCAAAAATTTAAAAGGCAAATTTATAGGCATCTTCATTTTTGTAAAAAGTTTGGTACATACTCTCATTTCAATCACATTATGCCGAATTATGCTCATGCTAGACAATGGTTATACGGTAAAATAATGTATGTTAATTCTATTGAACCAGATGAAGCTAAAAAAATGCTTTCTATTGCAAATTCGTTAGATTGGGGACTACTGTAACTTTTAAATCAGTCGCTTATTTTCTCGTCATTCATATAAGTTAGTCCAGACCATATTGAAAATGAAAAGGCCGGGCGACTGTACTGTTGCGGACAAAATATTACTCTTTCAGAGCGTTTAAGCCAAAAAAACTTGTCCCATCAAATCCAGCTTTTCTTGAAACTATGATTATTGCCGACAGTATAAAAAATCATGGAAAGTACATCGCCAATGATGAAACATAAAAACACAGAATTATATAAAAAAGAATATGATGACAAAATTTAAATAATTTAGATAGAGTGAAAAGAAATCGGCATTCTGAGAATTGATTATTTTTCAAAGCATTTTATTGGCAATCATTATATTTGAGATTATCTTTGCAAAGATAAAGCTTAAATTGCATAAAGATGAAAGTATATAGTTTGATATTTAAAGGGTATTGGCGGGATGAAAATAGAAGTGGTATCCCATCTGTATCTGGTATATATTTAGTTTATAGATGTAAATATAATCCAGATTCTGACACTGTGTCGCTGATAGAGATTCTGTATATTGGGCAGGCTCAAAATTTGAATGAGCGTCATATTAACCATGAAAGAAGGAGTGATTTCCTCAGACAGTGTAAAGCTGGTGAAACTTTATGTTATTCAGTAGCAGAAGTCAACAGCCCAGATCTTAACGTAGTAGAAAATGCTTTGATATTCGCACAAAAGCCGCCATTAAATGACAAATATAAAGATGGTTTTAACTATGATGCATCTGAATTTCATTTGGAAGGACGATGTAATTTAATGAAGCATACAGATTTCACAATTAAGTAAAAATGGCAAAAGATATTATCAATAAGAAATACAATATAGTAGATACGCCCCAAGAAGCCATTACATGGAATGATGATGCAGAGCGACTAATTCTTTATGCTGATATTATGGGATTTTCTCATCGAGTAACCCAAAGTAATCATAATGAGCTTAAAGAAGATTTATTAAAATTTAAACGCTCGTGGGATGCAAAAAGTATCCCTTTACGTAAGGGAGATCATCTTAGAAGCGTGCAATTTTCTGATTCTATTCTGATTGTAGTGAATGGGACAAATGAGAAAATGTTTAATCTAATAACTAAAGCAGCTGTACGTTTAATGCAATCAGCCGTCAGTTTAGGATTCCCAATTAAAGGAGTAATCGCTCAGGGTAAATTCACATATGATAAAAATAACGAATTATATTTTGGATTGCCTTTAGTTGAAGCCTATCAACTGCACGATGAAATATATTATTACGGTGTCGTTGTCCACCATTCAGCAGAACAAACAGTGAAGTTGTATTCTGATGCAACAAGGCCTTATACAAAAGCGAAAGTAAATCTTAAAAAAGGGAAAACATCTCATTATCATCTTTCATGGCATTTGTTAGATACGAAATTGAGTAAAGGTAATATTGAGGACCTTGTAAATATTTGGCTAGATAAGATAGAAGAAAGTGTCTCTGGTGCTCCCCGAATTTATGTTGATAATACAAGGGATGTTATTGCCAGCGACAATACTCAATGGGAAACTACAATAGAAGACGTAGAATTAAAATAAGATAGTTATAATACAATAGTGCCATATAATATAGGAATAATACCGTTCAGAACATGTTTTTTGGACGGTATTTTTTCATTTGGAAACCTTTGTTAGTTCTGTATTTTCAATTATTTCCTTTAATGTATAAAAGTTAAAAAAGTTTGGGAAAAAGCAGAAATCGACGATGTCAATGATCCAAATTTTGGGTGCAAAGGCCAATGTAAGGTATGAATTGAGAGGGCTTTCTATGGAAATTGGGATAGTAAGTATGGATGGTAAATTGATCATATTATTCCTATTTCTAAAAGTGGTACAGATAACATGACTAATCTTCGTCCTTAACAATGGGGAAATAATGCTTCTTGTCTGAATGGCCGTCTTTCCCATAAAGTTACGTCATATAGAGTACATAATATAAAAGTTCATATCTATGCTTATACCTTTTTTCTGACGAAAGTATAAGCTCTATAAAGCAACTATCATTTTGACACTATGATGCTTAGTTGTTTATTATAATTTGCACTTGGTGCATATTATTTTAAAGAGGTTGTAATTTCAAGTATTTCCATCCCCCCCAAAAAATAAATATTTACTGTAAATAATTTGATCTGACATTGTCAGTCGCCCATTTCCTCGCCGTCCATAGAAGTTAGTACAGACTCTATTGAAAGTGAAAAGGTCTGGCGGCTGTGCCGTTTCGGGCAGAATCTTCCTCTTTCAGAGCGTATTCAGCCCGAAAACCTTTTCCCTTTCACGTCTGTACAATGAACGCTGACGGCAGCGGAAACAAGCGACTGACGGAAAAGTCAGAAGAAAAAAGATAAAACAGCATATAGATCGGTTCAAATAGGGCCTAATTCTATATGCTGTTATTTTATCATTTGGAAAGGCTATTTTTTAGAAACACAAATAAAATGGGCAGGCGGTCAACTGCGCTCCCTCCAGAAAAATCAAAATCCTTGCGTGTTCTTTGTAGAGCGTTTTGCGTGTCAGTTTCTTTTGTATTTGTACGCCTCCTTATACCCTTTCATCAGTGTCTTTTCTATGTCGGAAGCCCGGTAGAGAATCTTGCCGCCTACCTGTGTGTAAGGCAGAATGCCGTTGTTACGGTAGTCCTGCAGGGTTCTCCGGCTTACTTTCAGCAGGTATGCCACTTCCTTGTCCGTCAGCAGTTCATCGCCATAGGCAGACGGTTGCCGTTTTTCCAACAACTTTTCGAGCAAGGCCAGCAGCCTGTCGAAATTCGAGTGGAACGTCTTTACCCACTCGTGGTCCTTTTCTCTGATTTCATTACTCATATGCTCTTGATATTGGGTTATACATTATTCTTGAAACTCGTTCAAATGCTCTTGCCTTTCCAGCGGGCTTCCTTACGTTTCTCCTCCACATTTCCGACCACGCGCTCTACATCGTCAGGACGGTAATAAGTCCGGTTTCCGATTTTTGTAAAGGCCAGCGTTCCGTTATCCCTCAAGGTCTGCAAGGTTCTCGGACTTATACGCAACCTGCGGCAGACCTCGTGGTTGTCCATCCATTCACTTGTTTCCTTTCTGCCGTGTTCACGGCACAGACTTTCCACCCGCTGCACGAACCGATCCAACTTGGCGGCAATCTCCTCGAAAGTTCTTTTTTCAAAACTGATGATTTCCATTGTCTTCTTTATTTTCTGTTAAACATATATTCAGATTTCCGGAACAGAACAGGTCTTTTACAGCCGATATTTCATCATGTATCATCGTCCTATTCTCGGCTGGAAATGTGACCGTTTTATCCTGTTTCCACTGCAAATAAAAGCAGTAGGAATCACACTGCAATGGATTTTCAGACCGGTGGCGATGTGTTACCCGGAATGACATCATGTTACATATCAACTGCATACAATGAGCCTTCTTCATAAACAGAATTTGCTTGAACAATCCGGTATGTAGAAATCACCCCGGCAAATCACGGCAGACAGCACCGACCGCCCAATCGGTATAGTGCACGAGGTTACATAATTGCCACGGTATCTCCATTTGCTTGATTCTGTTCACTATACACATTTCCTTTGCTCACGACAATGAGTCAAGGTGTGCACCGAGACCAGTGAGTAAACCGATTAAAATCAAAAATGTATGGCAACAAAAAAGAACTTGACCAAAGAAGAGTGGGAGGCTATGACAGGTACGGATATGTCACTCATACTCCCGTCAGATGGCAGCATTGAGACTGCCCTGGAATCATCCTTGAATGATACCGGAAAAGAGAAGTCAGAAGAAACGGTAGTACAAACCGAAAAACCATCCGAGCCCCGGCAACCGCCAACAGGAAAAGAGGAAGCAGTTCTCTCATCTCAACGTCGTATAAGCAGCAGGCAAAGGAAACTTTCCTTGGACGAATACCGGAAAGCCTTTCTTCAGGTTCCGAGAATCGAAGACCGCAAACCCGTGTTTGTCAGCGGCGAGGTACGTGACAGGCTGGACGAGTTTGTCCGCAGGTTGGGAGGACGCAAAATGAGCGTTTCAGGACTGCTTGAAAACATCGCCCGGCAGCATCTTGAAATCTACTCGGAAGACTTCGAGCAGTGGAGAAAACTGTGATATTTTCCGGAATGACAGACTTACTGACTTCAAGTATTATAGCATTCAGACAGTCAGCAGCCGCCTTGGCGGAGTAACGGACAAAACTTCAGTTTTGGGAGTTAGCGAGGTTATCTTTCGGGCATCCCGAAAACCTCGCTCCACTCCCAAAGAGTGGAGGCAATCCGCTCCCGGTGGTCGCAGATTGTGAGAAAAAAATAATCAGAAATCAAACGAAGAAAATATGAATGACAGAAAGAAAAACAGACCGAGGGGACGCCCCAGAGTAAGCGGAGTGTGCAAACTCAGCAAAGCCGTTACAGTGAAATTCTCCAAGATAGACTATGAACGGTTGTGCCGACGCAGCAGGCAGGCTAACCTTACATTGGCGGAATTTCTCCGCGTATCAGCCTTTGAGACGACGATAACGGCCAGGCACTCTGCCGAGGAGACTGCCGTCATACGAAGCCTTACTGGTATGGCAAACAACCTAAACCAGCTGACCCGGTTGTCCCATCAGGCCGGATTTCACCGAACCCAAAGAACGGTGACAGAACTCCTGCAGAAGCTCAAGGAGATTATTGTCAGGTACAGGAACGGAGAAAGGAGGCAATCATGATTGGCAAGATCAAGAAAGGGAAATCCTTCGGCGGTTGTATCCGCTATGTGATGGGCAAGGACAACGCGGAAATCATTGACTCAGATGGCGTATTGCTGGGAAATATCCGGGAAATAACGGACAGTTTCAACTACCAGCGGGAGCTTAATCCAAAGATCAAACAGCCTGTCGGGCATATCGCATTGAGCTTCAAGCCTGAGGATAAGGCATTGCTGACAGATGAATTTATGGCTAAAATAGCCCGGGAATACATGGAGCTGATGGGCATAAGGAACACCCAGTTCATCCTGGTAAGACACCATAACACGGACAATCCGCACTGCCATCTGGTCTACAACCGCATCGGGTATGACGGCAAGGTAATCTCTTCTCAAGGCGATTACAAACGTAACGAAATCGCCACAAAACTACTTAAGAACAAGTACGGGCTGACGTACGCCGAGGACAAGGGCAAGACTAACGTGGAGAAACTCCATGCTTCGGAACGTGTGAAATACGAAATCTTCAATGCCGTCAAGGCGGCTTTGAAGCACTCCGGAACATGGAAAGAGTTCAACGATTATCTGCTTCGCCGGGGCATCAGGCTGGAATTTGTAAAGCGTACCCGGGAGATAAAAAGGCCGGAGGACATACAGGGAATCCGGTTCACTAAGGACGGGCAGACCTTCAAGGCTTCACAGATCAGCCGGGAGTTCAGCTTTGCCAGACTGAATGCCCGGCTGGGTTGGAAGACTTCGGAATCCCAACAGGAATCCGAACGTAAGGTGCAGCAAAGGATACCGGACGGAGGCCATCTTCTCGAAAGTACGGGAGCGGGACTGTTAAGCCCAATAAACGGCACCTCTCCAGAAGAGCCATTATCTCAGGAAGAACTCTTGCGCAGACGCAGGAAGAAGAGACAAAAGAGGAAAGGTTTCGGATTGTAGTCCGTCTTTTCCCATTCAAATTATTCATGAACATTAAAACTGTAGGAATATGAAATTGGAAGAATATATCGAGAGCATCTTCGGATGCCTGGAAAGAATCGAAAACAAAATCAACGGGTTGTCCGTTCCCTTGCCGGAAGGTAATAGCCCGACAGTTAACAATGAAAAGGAAATGGATGAGTCCGTTCTGAATGAAGTCCGGAAAGGTCATGAGACATTTCGCAAATTGTTGGCTCGCGTGTACGATGGTCTTGCCGCCATCAAGAACGATATGGTTTCCATGGACAGGAAGAGCTCGTCCCAGGAAAGACTTGGACAGATCTTGTCAGAAATGCGGAACGAACAGCATCAGCACCAGGAGAAAGTGGAAGCCCTGTTTTGTGAGACCAATGACACAATCAGAAAGAATGCCGTCAAGACAAGCAGCATCAACCATCATTTCAGTCTGAGTGTAGAATCCCCGTACACTTTTGGGAGTTTTTTCGTGATGTTCGTGACAATCGTGATTCTGTCCGTGGCTCTCTATTTTTCTGTGAGAACTGACAATGCACAGGCCGATAATGATCTGAAGTACCGTTATGTCAAGATGAAAGGAGATGCTACCCCAGAGCAACTTGTGAAACTAGAGAATCTCTTTGGACCGAACCGGGATAACGAACGGATCAGGCAAATGCGTGAGGACGTGGAAGCCTACGAGGAAGCGGTACGGAGACAAGCTACTCTGACTGAACAGGCACGACTGAAAGAACAGGCCGCGAGGAAACTGGACAGCAAGGCGAAATCCATCAAGGACAAGTCAATTACGGACAAACCTAAAAAATAAGCCTATGGCCAGTGTGAAAGTGAAATTCAGACCTTCCACCATAGAGGGAAAGGAAGGTACCGTCTATTATCAGATAATCCAGAACCGCGTAATCCGTCAGTTAAAGACGGATTACCGGATATTTACGAACGAATGGAACGAAGCCGGAAGCTGTATCATTGTCGGTAGTTCGGAACGAAGCAATCTGCTCCTTTCCGTGCAGGAACGCATGGAATGGGACCTGAAGCGGCTGGACATGATCGTCCGCCAACTAGAAAATCGAAAAGGGACATATACAGCAGATGATATTGTCACTTCTTTTCAGAGCAATACAGAGGGACAGTCGCTTTTCAACTTCATGCAAGGCATCATAACCCGTCTAAAACAGATGGGCAAGATACGCACGGCTGAAAATTATTCCTGTACTCTGAAAAGTTTCATGCAGTTCAGAGGGGACAGGGATGTTCTACTGTCTGAAATCGATTCGGATTTGATGCAGCTTTATGAAGCCTACCTTCATGGGAAAGGTGCCGTACGGAATACCAGTTCATTCTACATGCGTATCCTTCGGGCGGTATATAACCGTGCCCTGGAAAAGGAACTGATCGAACAGCGCAATCCTTTCAAGCACGTTTATACTAGAGTGGATAAGACCGTCAAGCGTGCCGTTCCCTTATCAGCCATCAAACGTATGAAGAATCTGGATCTGTCCTTACAGCCTAATCTGGAATTTGCAAGGGACATGTTCCTGTTCAGCTTCTATACCCGTGGCATGTCGTTCATAGATATGGCTCACCTGAAAAAGAAAGATCTTCAGAACGAATTTTTATCGTATCGCAGACGAAAGACCGGGCAGCAGCTGGTTATCAGGTGGGAAAAATGTATGCAGGAGATTGTAGATAAGCATCATACATGTGGTAGAAATCCATATTTACTTCCCATACTCAATTTCCAGAATGAAAGCCGAAAGCAATACAAGTATGCACAAAGTCGTATAAATGTGCATTTGAAAGAGATTGCTAATATGATTGGAGTTTCCATACCATTGTCGATGTATGTTGCCAGGCATTCATGGGCAAGTATCGCTAAAAGCAAGAATATTCCAATATCCGTTATCAGTGAAGGTATGGGGCATGATTCTGAATTGACAACTCAAATCTATTTGGCTTCTCTGGATAATACCATTGTAGACAATGCCAATGCACAGATATTAAAATGTTTATGATTAAATGAAGTAATGTTTTGCAAAAACAATTCTCTCTATACAAGAGACCCGATATTGAATTTATTCAACTGATAATGAGGAAATATGACATTATTTTATCTTCCTTTTGCTAAACATATTTTCAATAAAAAGCAAAGCAATCCTTTTTTGGTACCAACATAATGATGTTATTTTCTGTATTTTGAGTATTTTTGCGATAGAATGAATACCTCTTGTATAGAGAGTAGTTTTAGCTATATAATATTCCCGATATATGAACAATAGAAATTTATTCACTGAATTAGAGAAACTTCTTCGTATGGATAGCACATATTGTACAGAAGATGGTACTCTCCTTAAAAATATAATAGTAGAAGCAGCTCTTGCTCTTCGCCCTGATTTGATTGCAAAATTATTAACTCATGATGGACTTAAACGCAATTTCTTTACTGAAATAAGTGGCGTTATGGTTTTTGACAAAGTAAAGTTTCAAAAGTTTGTAATGAACAAACGCTTTTTACCTGACAGTTACACTTCTTTTAAAAATAAAGTTGGCTTGACAAATGAAGATGGCGACTTCCTTTCTGAAAGTCGAGAAATCGTATTGTCGTGGCCATATAAGGATTGTATTCTTGAAGGAGGGCAAACTAAAGAAGATGCCAAACGTAATGAAGTGTTCTGGAATGAAATACTTGCTCCAGATGAAATAAATCGACTGATTGAACCTAAAGTGCTGACAAATTTCAAACGTTTTGATTCTACTGGTGAACATAATGTTGAAAGTATATCAATGGAGGACAATCTTATCATAAAAGGAAACAATTTGCTTGCACTACATTCCTTGAAGAAAAAGTATGCAGGAAAAGTAAAACTAATTTATATAGATCCCCCTTATAATACAGGAAGCGACAGCTTTGGATATAATGACAAATTCAATCAATCAACTTGGCTGACATTCATGCAAAATAGATTGAGTATCGCTAAGAATTTATTGAAAGATGATGGGGTCGTTTGTGTACAATGTAGCTTTCATCAGTTTGCATATTTAAGAGTTCTTATGGATGATTTATTTGAAAAACACTTATGTGATTTTAATATTCAAGTACGTCATCCAGATAGAGCACTCACTGGAGATAAGGAATTTAATGATATAATAGAGTATGTACTTATTTATTCAAATAGCTCTGACAAAAGAATGCCATATAAAGAGGAGCTAAAAACAATAGATGATTATACTTTGCAAATTGAGCTAAAAGATGATGTAAATCCTCAAGTGATAGTTTGTGGTGATAAAAAAGTGGAAGTATATACTCCTGAGCAATACAAAATAAGAACTATTGCACCAAGTCAATTTGGTCTAAAAAAAATGAGTATTCGTGGCTCTATTCGCGAGAAGAATAGTAGTGGACGATTCTTTGTTAAATACATTGAGCCATTGACAGAGTTTCCTCCAGAAACATTATTTAAGGTGCCTAATATGGGAGATGATATTTTTGATTATCGCTATTTTTATTCTGCACCGGACGGGAAGAAAAATGGAGGTTATTTTCAGGGAATGCCTACTAGTTCAAATGTGACAAAAAAGCAATATGCAAATTTCTATAATTTCGAGAAAGAATATAACAATGTTTCAGGAGAAGGAAATGTGAGTTTTCGCAACGGTAAGAAACCTGAAGCACTTATTGCTTTTTTAATAGATGTGTTTACAAATCCAAAAGATATAGTTCTTGATTATCATCTTGGATGCGGAACAACATCGGCAGTCGCACATAAATTACAAAGGTGTTATATTGGAATGGAGCAAATGGATTCTCAAATATCCCTTATTACAACCAGATTGCAAAATGTAATTAGTGGTGATTCTACAGGTATTTCCCAATCTGTTAATTGGCAAGGTGGAGGTTCTTTTATCTATTGTGAATTAGCTAAAGCAAACCAACGATTTGCTGATGAGATAGAACAGGTATTAACTCCTGATGAACTTGCTGTTATCTGGGAAAAAATGCAAGAAACAGGTTTCTTAAGTTGGAAAGTCAATCCGCAAGAGATAGATATCAGTGCTGAAAATTTTACTCAAATGTCATTAGAAGACCAAAAGCGTTTTCTGATAGAATGTTTGGATAAAAATCTTTTGTATGTCCCATATTCTGAAATAGATAATACAGAATTTGGTATCAGTGAGAGTGATAAAATAATAAACAATCAATTCTATCAAACGAAGTAAATAGCATGAAGATACTACAAGACACACTTCGTGAAGAATTTGGTAAAAGAACAATAGCAGAGACCGAATTACCAAAATATTTCACAACATCGCTCAACCCGATAATGAAATTACGCCCTTATCAAAAGGAGTGTTTTCAATATTTCATAACCTATTGGCAAAATGAATTTGATGCGAAAGAATTAAAACCACACCTGTTGTTTCATATGGCAACAGGTAGTGGTAAGACTCTGATAATGGCAGGTGCTATGCTTTTTCTATATGAACAAGGGTACAGGAATTTTCTTTTCTTTGTTGATTCTACTAATATTATTGAAAAGACAAAAGAGAATTTTTTGAATGTAGCATCGGTAAAATATCTTTTCGGCCAAACAATCAATATTAATGGGAAGCAAGTTGAAATAAAACTTGTGGACAACTTCCAAACTGTTGATGAAAATTGTATCAATCTCTGTTTGAATACAATTCAAGGACTACACACATCACTCAATGTGCCCAAAGAAAATGCCGTAACGTATGATGATTTTGTAGAACATCGAGTCGTTTTAATATCAGATGAAGCGCATCATACAAATACCGCTACCAAGAAAGGTAAAAATACCATTGTAGACTCGTCCCCGACACTCCCTGGTATTGAAGTTGAGTCCACGGAAGATTGGGAGAGTACTGTAATGAAGATTTTTTATAGTAATGAAGCAAATGTCTTATTGGAATTTACAGCAACGGAAGATTTCCAGGATGCCAATATCGCAGATAAGTATGAAAACAAAGTGATTTTTGATTACCCGTTGAAAAAGTTCAGAGAGGATGGTTATTCAAAAGAAATATCTGTTATTCAAAGTGATATGTCTCCGATAGACAGAGCCATTCAATGTGTATTATTAAGTCAATATAAAAGGAAATTGTTCTCTAGCATACATCAGGACATCAAACCTGTTATAATGTTGAAATCTAAAACAATAGCAGAGAACAAACGGTTTTATGACGAATTTATAAATACCATCAAAAATTTGTCAGTAGAAGATATTGAGCGTATTGGTGCAAATGCTAAAGAGGATATATTTGATATGTTTTCATACATCAAGGAAAAAGGTATTGAATTGGAAAATCTCCTCCTTGAAATCAAAGAAGATTTCAAGGAGGAAAATCTTCTTTTGATTGACGGGAATAATATCTCACCTGATAAACAGCAGAAATTAAATTCTTTGGAAGCAAAAGATAATGAATTCCGTGTAGTGTTTGCAGTAGATATGCTGAACGAAGGCTGGGACGTACTGAACCTGTTTGATATTGTACGACTTTATGAAACGCGTGATGGTGGACGTGGAAAAATAGGTAAGACTACTATGCAGGAAGCACAGTTGATAGGTCGAGGAGCACGGTATATGCCTTTTACAGAACCAACTGGAGAGTTACCGAGCGGAAAGCGAAAATATGATGATGATACAACTAACAGATTACGTATGTTAGAAACACTGCATTATCACAGTGTTAACAACCCAAGATACATACATGAATTACGTACAGCAATGGTCCAAACCGGTATCGTAGCTGAAAAGGTTAAGACCGTCGATCTCAAACTGAAAGATTCGTTCAAGGATACATCCTTGTATAAAAACGGATACGTCTTTGTAAATGAAGTGGAATCGTTTATACTCAATAAGGGTGTCACTTCGCTTGGCGACAACATATTAAGCAAAAATTATAAAGTACATATTAATAGTGGAAGAATAAGTACAGGCTTGATTTTCGAAGATGAAGAGAGGCGAGTTGCAACCATTCCATATAGAAATTTCAAGTTGAAGGATTTTGGATATCATGTCATACGAGCTGCTATAAATCGTTTTAATACGTTTCGGTACTCAGAATTGAAGGTTAGATATCCGAACCTGACTTCCATTAAGGAGTTTATAGAAAGTGACTGTTACTTATCTGGAATAAATGTTCAAATATTTGCCGTACAAGAAAAACTTGACAATCTCAGTCAAAAAGACAAATTGTTTTGTGCAGTTCAAGTATTAAAACAGATAGAGCCACAACTGACTAATGGAGGAATTGGATATAAAGGTACAAGACTGTTTATTCCTAGACCCATAAAAAGTGTATTTCGTGAAAAAACACAAAAATTTGCTTTGGATGGTTCTTTGGATAAGGAATATGGAAAGTCAATGAAAGAGACAGACAATCCAGAATTGCGTTTGGATTTATCATGCGTAAATTGGCACGCTTACGAAGATTGCTATGGAACATCTGAGGAAAAACACCTCATTAGGTACATTGAGTCAATATACCCTAAACTTGCTGAAAAATACGAAGATATATACTTACTTAGAAATGAAAAAGACTTCAAAATATATAGTTTGGCATCCGGTGATGCATACCAACCGGATTATGTGTTATTCTTGAAAAAGAAGAATGATGTAGGAAAGGCAGATTATATTCAAATTTTCATTGAGCCAAAAGGAGAACATTTACGGACAACAGATAAATGGAAAGAAGATGCAATGAAAGAGATAAGGGTTAATGCAGATATTCAATTTTCAACTCAAGGAACAAACTTCAATATTTGGGGTATGCCATTTTTTACAGAAAAGAAACGTCAAATCTTTGATGCTGCAATAAAAGAGTCATTAGAGATTTTGTAATATTTATAGAAAGAAACTAAACAAGCCGCCACAAATTATGCATCAGCATATCTTGAGGTGGCTTTTGTTTTATCCATCAATAAAATCCTTCTTATTGAAAATGAAGTAATTGAGAAATAACTTGTATCTTTGCTGATAATTGTCTCACTTATATTTTATATTAAGTAAGATGATTCATACATAATAAGTATTTTAATCCAATACATTTAAAATATGACAACAGAAGAAAAAGATAGAATTTTCAGTTCTATTCAAGATATAGTAAACAACAATCCTGTTATAGTTGTTGGTTGTGGGGCTTCAATGGGGTTCGGCATTCCTGGGATGTGGGATTTGGCCGAGGCAATAAAAAAAGATTTTTCAGAAACGCCACCTATATCAGAGGAATCTCAAAATTGCATAAAAAAACTTATTGCTAAACTTGACGAAAATGTCGGATTGGAAGATGCTATGCTCAGTTTGAAATGCACTGAAGAGGTTGAAAATAGAATTATTAGTATTGTATGGAATGAGATAAAGCCAAAAGACAGTGAAGTCTTTACAAACATAATCCAATCGCATCGTCGCTTACCTTTAGCAGATTTGCTTACTCATTTGATATACAATAGAGCAGATACTGAAATAGGGATTGTAACAACTAATTATGATTGTCTCATAGAATATGCAGCATCTCAAACAGAAGCTTATGTGAATTGTGGCTGTTCACAATCTCATGTTGGAAAATTTATTGGTTTTGACCACAAAAATCAATTTACAAAATTGAAAGATTATGAGGGGTGTGTAAATATATACAAGATTCATGGTTCTTTAGATTGGTTTATTGATGACAATGGAAAAATGGATTGTTATCCTAATATCACATCTATACCACCCCAGATGAAACCATGCATAATAACCCCAGGAACAAACAAGTATGAACGTGCGTTGGAGGACCCTCATCGATCTTTAATCTCATCTGTTGATGGGCTATTCAAAGAAGCTACTGGTTATATGTGTATAGGTTATGGCTTTAATGATAAACATATTCAACCAAACTTGTTAAAAATGGCTATTGATAGGAATAAAAGAATTTTGATAGTCACAAAAGATTTGACAGAGAAAATAAAAAGTGAAGTTATTGCTAAGGCTAAAAACTATGTCATAGTATATTCTGATGGTGCACAAGGTACAAAATTCAAAAGTTCATCAGAAACAATTGAAATAGTCGATGAAACGACTGAATATTGGAAACTTGAAGAATTTATATCAATTATAAAGTAATTAATTATGGCAGAAACAATACTCAATTATAAAGAAGAAGATCTTATCGGTAAAATAGCAAGTGTGGATACCGGTACTGCGATAGCATTTATCCCTGATGATAAAAAAATGTCTGAATTGCAAATAAATCAATTAATTGCCATTAATAGCTCGCGAGCCGGAACTCATATTGTTGGGATGATTGTAAAAATGTCTCGACGTCTTGACGAAAAACTTCTTCAAAACAACGTTGATATTGAAGTTGAGGATGAGGAGGAAGATTTATCTTCAAATGTAATAAAATTAGTATTTGTTGGAGAGTTGCGTGACAAAGAAGGAATAAAAGAAAATGTGTTTAAACGTAATGTAACAACATTGCCTAATATTCAAGCATCTTGTTTTCGAATAGAAGGAGAAAAACTAACAAGACTTATGGAATGTATTTCCTCCATTGCAGTAAATGTAGTTACCCCTTTATCATTAGGAAAGTACTTCATAGATGATAATTCCACTGCATATATCGATGGAGATAAGCTATTCCAACGTCATGCGGCTATTGTCGGTTCAACTGGCAGTGGCAAGTCCTACTGTGTTGCGAAACTAATAGAACAAATGGCAGAACTCAAATCAGTGAATGCTGTATTGTTTGATATACATGGAGAGTATTCAGATGATTCATTTAAGAGAGATGGAATAACACAACTAAAAATTGCAGCACCAAATGATTTGGAAACTGCAAACAAACTTGAAAAGGGAATCCTTATGATTCCATATTGGCTATTGAATTATGAAGAAATGCAAGCTTTGTTATTGGATCGTAGTGACACTAACGCTCCAAATCAAGCAATGCAGTTGTCAAAACAAATAATGGCGGCAAAAGAACAAACTGTTAAAGATACGGAATATGAAAGTAAAATTACATTAGACAGTCCAGTAGCATATGACTTAAATATGGTTTTACAACATTTACATGACCTCGATTCTGAAATGGTGCCAGGTGCAAGAGGTGATAAAGCAGGTCCTTTTAATGGTAAACTAACTCGCTTTAATCAACGTCTTGAAAATAAGATGTCCGACAAGCGCGTAGGGTTTATGTTTTCTCTTACAGATGAAGAAAAGAAATCGGATTGGCTTCAGTCTTTCTGTAAACAACTAATGGGAACTTCACAAGTATGTTCTGGTGGCATTAAAGTTATTGACTTTTCCGAAGTGCCTTCGGATATTCTCCCTCTTATTATTGGTCTTATTGCGAGAATTATTTTCTCAGTACAGCAATGGTCTGCAAAAGAAAACCGACATCCAATAGCATTGCTTTGTGATGAAGCACATCTATACGTTGAACAAAACGAAAACACAGATGCTGTTTCTGCAATTGGATTAAAAAGTTTTGAACGTATAGCAAAAGAAGGACGAAAATATGGTGTAAGTTTGGTTATTATCAGTCAAAGACCATGCGAAGTAAATAAAACAGTTCTGAGCCAATGTAATAATTTCATAAGTCTACGTCTTACCAATATTGAAGATCAAAATACGATAAAACGTCTTTTACCTGATAATCTTGGTAATATAGCAGATAACCTTGCTTTATTAGATGTTGGCGAAGCCATTGTCGTTGGAGATGCTACTTTACTTCCTTCTCGTATTAAAGTAGAAGAACCTAAAATAAAACCACACAGTAACACAATACAATTTTGGCAAGTGTGGAGCAAAGATATCAGCAGTCAAGACTTGGATACAGCTGTAGTAAATATTATAAAACAATCAAAATCCTAGCAAAGGGGAAAAATTATGAAGGCCGACTCAAAGTGAGCCAGCCTTTTTTTATACTTAGAAGAAGACTGTTTCAAACATTAAATTCTCAGAGGAAAATATCTCTTTTGAGTGTTTCTTTTTTATGTAATAGTAGGAACATTGTTGATATTTACTTTGAGTTTTGGTTAAACTCTATATGTATGCCTTAAATTCTTCAATAAACTCTCGTTCTATGTTTGAGAAATTTCGTTGAGAAGGAATAAAATTGCGTAGCTGTTCCAATGCTATGTCTATATTGGAAGAAATATCCAGTATCCCCCAAATTTTATTTGATATTTGTGATGATAAGCCATACTCATCCATAGGTATTACATAAGGAGACATAAAATAACATTCAACCTAATAGGCAAAGTAAGAGTAATCACATAAAGTGTAAGGTTATTCTTTCTAAAAATAACATTTGCAATATCTCCTAAACTCATCAAATAACGAGGAATTTGGTAGTTTATCCAATGCCTTTTTACAGATTTCGGCATAAACTATTTCCTGGATTTTACCGAAAATGGAGAGATACCTCCGTATGCCCCTTTCCTGATTAATCGCATCGGACGCTATTCTTTCCCTATTCCCAACGGTTGTGTTCCCAATAGCGTTAGGTGGGTTGTGTATTTGTTCCGCATTATGACCGAGGTCCTCAATAAATTAGAAACGAAGTTATATATCCATTGTGTAGGTGGTATTGGTCGCACGGGAAGTATTGTGGCGTGCTATTATGTCTACATAGACTTAACTATAAATGTGTAGATGAGTAGTCTTTCTACCAATCTTGCACAAGCAACTTGCAGTTGAACAGAATGCAGACGTTTACAAAGGAACTTTCTTCCTGCATAATATAGTCCAATCATGTATTCGCAAAGTCGTTCAGATGATCATTTTTATGGTACTGTAATACCCTGTATTTACAAGTATTTTATTAACAAAATAACTTTAGAAATCAATGTTAAGATATAGAAAATACATTGAATGAGTGATTGGGTGTTAAATGTGAATAGACAAAACAAGTTTGTTATTATGAAATTAACCAAAAAGCAGTAACTTTATACGGAAATATAATAAGAATTTATTAAGGTATGTGTAAAAAAGGATTTTGTATAATTTGTCGTAAAGACGAACAAGAAATGTCTGATGAACATGTGATTCCTGAAGCAATTGGAGGTTATTATCATATATATAGCGTATGTAAGACTTGTAATTCAAGACTTGGTGATCATATTGATAAATTACTTTTGAATCATTGGTTTATTAAAGCATCTCGCTATGAAAAAGGTCTTAAGGGGTATAGTGGTAAAATTCCCAATCCTCTTATTGGAGAAGGTACCCTTTCTACAGGAGAGAAAGTTAGAGTTGAACAAGATGATGATGGTAAGATGTCTATTAGATTAATACCATCTAAAATAGCTTCTAGTGATGGAAGATCTTTCAAAATACAAGTCGATGCAAAAGATGAAAATACTATACCTCAAATTCAAACTAAAATACTGAAACGCAATAATATAGATCCATCAATGTCACAACTTGTTTCAGAACGTCAAGTTGTTAACATTGATCATCCTGAAGTTAAAATGCAGTTTACAATTGATTTGGAAGAATACATCTTGGGGCTTTTAAAAATTGCATATGAATTTACAGTTGATAAAATTGAGGGTTATATAGATGATCCTATTGCGATTAGATATGCTAGTATTTTGCATGACGGTGATGTCAATAGGCTTAGCGAAGTATACATTGAAGGAGATGCTATAGCAAATGGTGGCTTAAAGATCTTAGATTCAATTATCGACAATTCAAATACGAATCGTCATATTTTATTGTTGCTAAATTTAGAAGGAAAATTATATTGTATTGTTAAGTTATTTGATAAATTCTGTCAAATAATCAAGATGTCGGATTGTAATTATGGTGAGGATGGCATGGTGTTGATAGCAATAAATGACTTCCTGAAGAAAGAATGTCGATTCTATAATCCTATAGACTTGATAAAAGCAACAAAATATAGTGAATATACAACGTTCAAGTTTAGCACGGAAGCCCAGGCTTATTTGGACAAACAAAAGAATAACGAGAAAATAGGTTTTGTATGTAATTTTGAACGGGATAATCTGCTGTTTGACTGTCACAAAAATATTCTATGTACAGAAAGTATGTTATTACTCATGCTTGAGAAATTGAACCATGTAAAGGATTCAATCTATAAAAGCAATGAAATTTCAGTCATATATACAATACTACCAGGCTATTATTATTTATGTGCCCCAGAGGATGTATTGCTTATGGTGGAAGAAATTACAAAGGTTACTGTCTTTCAAAAGATTTAGATTATTGCTTGATTGTTGGGGATTACGATTATTTTATTACCTTTGCATTCAGAACAAAGCGTTCTTTTCAATAATGCAGAGTAAGACAGATAAGGGAACTTTGCTTGTTTCTAAATCGTTACCTATCGCAAATTAAAATTCTGTAAATCGTTTGTTCTCAGTAAAAAAGAAGAAATACTGTGCCTGAAGCAGTGAAAGCCGATCTCCTTGTGGATGCCGCAGGCTTTGGCTATCTGTTTGAGGTGCCTGTTGCACACGCTGTTGCTGGGTATGGGAAAGACAAGGTCGCCCCCGGCAAGCCCTTTGTAACGTTCTATCAGCTCCTTGGCAATCTCCATGAGGGGGACGTTGCTCGACACACGGGTCTTGGTGCGCCGGGTGATGATCCATTCCTCGCCGTCGAAGTCCATGCGCTGTATCTTGTCATGAGTGAGCGTCTTTATGTCAATGTAGCTAAGCCCGGTGAAGCACCCGAAGAGGAACATGTCCCGCACGAGGCTGGTCTGTTTCTTGACGAACACGGCGTTAGCCAAGGTGCGCAGCTCCTCCTCCGTGAGATAGCCCCGGTCGGTCTCCTGCATCTCAAGGCTGTACTCGCCGAAGGGGTCGGTGCGAACGATGCCCCGCCGCCACGCCTTGTCGGTCAGGCTGAGCAAGGGCATAGTGTATATCCAGAGGGTGTTGGCGCTCAATCCTTTCTCCACCCGCAGGTACTTGTCGAAATCGGCGATGATCTCCTTGGTCAGCTCCTTGTAAGCCATGTCGGTGCGCTTCTTCTTCTCCCAAAGGAAGGTCTTGAAATGGTTGTAAACAGCCAGATACTTGTTGTAGGTGGACTTGGCTCGCTGCCCTTTCTCCACCATCGCCCCGAACTCCCGGTTCATGTTCCCGAAGTCTTTCAGTATGCAGTTCTCCATCACGCCGACACCGAGGAAGGCGTTGCGCAATTTCTCGGCGGTGACGAAATCCTCTTCCCGGAGGATGCGGTGGTAGTGGTTGGTGAGCCGGGCGGAGACCTCCTTCAGTTGCCCGTTTATCTCGTTTGCCTCTGCGGACTTGCCTTTCGCCTTGCCGTTCTCCCAGAGGTCGGGAGTGACGAACAGCTTGGTTCCCACTGCCTTGTCATCCCCGTCAACGGAGATTTTCACCATGATGGGGGCTTTCCCGTCCCGGTTTCTCACTGCGGATCTCTTGATGTAGAACGAGGTCGCAAACGTACTTCTCTTTGTTTCCATAACTCTAAAATTTTCGTTTCTAAAGGTAGTTACTTATTTCTTACCAAGAGCTATGCAAAACAAGGCAAAGCGATGAAACAGAACTTGTTATGCCGTATATACCCCGTTTCGGAACCGGTAGCTGTTTAGTAGCCGAACTTTGTCCGAAAGGGGTGTTTTCAGGCTTTTTATGCCGAAGCTTGCTTCAACCCGCCCTGCATACAAGATGCTGACCTGCATTTATTTATGTAGAACTTTGCTTTTCTTTGCGCCTTATACCAATTTTTTACTAAAAAATTGTTGGGTAGAATTGTGTTTGTATTTATTTTTTTCAATTTTGTAATTGAAATCATGTTAGATCAGATAACCATAAATAAGTTTATTGCCGGCGATGTGAAGGCTTTTGAACGTTTGTTCCGGAAATATGCGCGAAGTATGCAGCTTGTGGCATTAGGACTTTATCGGGATACAGCTGTGGCAGAAGATGCTGTTCAGGAAAGTTTTGTGTATTTGTGGAACCATCGGAAGGAGATGAAGCCTGATATTGCCATAGAGGGTTATTTATATTCTTGTGTGCGGCATTATGTGTTGAATTATATCCGGCATCAAAATATCCGGATCAGGCAGGAAAAAGAGATTGTGCGTGAGCAGGAATGGTTAGCGGGGTTGACGTACGATGAGATTGATGTAGATGCTAAATTATTGACTATAAAGAAAGTAATAGATGCATTGCCGGAAGGATGTAGAAAGATATTTGTGATGTCTGTAATTGAGGGAATGAGCTATACAGATACGGCCAAGGAATTGGGGGTGTCGGTGAATACAGTAAAGTCACAAGTGAAGATTGCTTATAAGAAATTAAAAAATACGGTTCAGAAATCTCCTGATAATATGTATCTTACTATTTTATTTTTACTTTCCTTAAAAAAAATACTATAATTTTTTCACCCTTTCGGGATGTTCATGTTCTTTATAAAAGAATTTCAAAATGCAGGAGCATGGATACAAGTACCAAAGAGGAATTATTCCGTAAAGTATGGGCAGCTCTTTATGAAGAGGGGAACAAAGATGAATTGCAGGTGCGGGAAGTTGTCGACCAAATGTATATGGCTGTGAAAGAACCGGAGTTGGATATAGAAGAAGTGTTTGATAAAGTACAAAGGGAGATAGGTACGGTAAGGAATAAGGAGCGGAGATTATGGTGGAATGTGATAAAGTATGCAGTTGCCGTAGTGTTACCTTTGGGGTTAGGTGTGGCGGGATATATCCTTTGGAATGGCCGTGGGAATGAGCAACAGCAGCAAATGGAAGGATATGTACGTCCGCAGAATGCCGTTATGCTGACTTTGGCATTTGGGAAAAAAATTGCGGTAGATGAGCAACAGCTGGAAGAATCTCTGACGACCGATGCGGTAACTATCCGCCGGGATAGTATCGGGGGACTTGTATATGAGGTAAGTGGACAGAAAAATAGGGCGGCTGAGCGGTTTAATATATTGGAAGTTCCTGTAGCGGCGGAATATCAGTTACGCTTATCAGACGGAACGGTTGTGTATTTAAATTCGGACAGCCGCTTGAAATATCCGGAAGTATTTACGGGTAATGAACGTAAAGTATATTTGGAGGGTGAGGCGTATTTTGAAGTGGCTAAAGATAAGGAACATCCGTTTAAGGTTATGGCGCAGGGGGTGGAAGTGAATGTTTTGGGAACGCACTTTAATGTAAATGCTTACCCGGAACGTACCGATGTCGTGACAACGCTGGTAGAGGGGAAGGTAAGGGTTGGGAGAGGAACACGTCAGATTGTATTGGTTCCGGGAGAGCAGGCTGCTGCGTCGGCAGAGAGTTTGAACGTGAAGAAAGTGGATGTACGGGAATATATTGCCTGGAAAGATGGACTGTTTGTGTTTAGCCGGATGTCGTTGGAGGAGATTATGAGACAGGTGTACCGTTGGTATGGGGTGGAAACGGTGTTTTCCGACGAGACCGTGAGAGCTGTGACTTTTACGGGGGTAATCGATAAAAGTATGCCGTTGGAAGAATTGTTTAAAGTGATAGAGACGGTGGTGGACGTGCGTTTCGTAATGGATGAAAATAATCAGGTAGTTATTACTGCAAAATAAACACCGGCAATTTGTTCGTAGCTATGCCGGTGTTTGAGTGAGTTGTTTATTCCGGAATTGTTGGTAGCAATCCGGACATGTTTAATTTTAATGTTCAAATTTATGAAAAAAAAGCAATCGGAGGTTGCTGCGTTGTATTATTTATTTAAAAAATTACTGCGTGCAATGAAAATTACTCTTTTTCTTCTATTGGTTTTCTTTATTCAAGTGAATGCCAAGACGTATTCGCAGCAGAAAAAAATCTCGCTGAAATATGATAATGTAGAGCTGGCAAAAGTGATGAAAGCAATAGAGAGACAAACGGATCTTTATTTTTTCTTTAATGACCGGGTATTGAATACCGGTCGGAAAGTGTCGGTTAAAGTAGAGAATTCAACTTTAGAGAGGGTTTTGGAAGAGTTGTTTTATGATAGCTATAGCTGGGAGGTCGTGAACAGAATGATCGTGCTGAAACCTTGTGAAAAATCCGTTGTACAGGAACAACAGGAAAAAAAGGTATTTAAAGTGACAGGTGTGGTGGTAGATGTAAAAAAGCAACCACTTCCAGGAGTGACGGTCAGACTGGTGGGAACTTCGTTGGGGACGGCAACGGATGAGAATGGTAAGTTTGAGATAACGTTACCGGTGACAGAGGGAGAATTGGAATTTTCGTTTGTTGGATATAAGGCAGAGCGTAAAGTTTTGAAACAAACCAACCCAATGCCTATGGAAGTTGTATTGACAGAAGAGGTGACAGAGATGGAGGAAGTGGTTGTGACAGGTATTTTTATTCGCAAGGCTGAGAGTTTTACAGGTGCTGCAACGACTTTCAAACAGGAGGATTTGAAGCGATTGGGTAATCAAAATATATTGCAGAGTTTGAAAAATATGGATCCCTCCTTTATGGTTACAGAGAGCGTGGATTTTGGTAGTGACCCTAACCGGATGCCTGATATTCAGATTCGCGGGGCTTCTAGTCTGCCGAATGTGAAAGGTGAGTATAGATCAAATCCCAACCAACCTTTGTTTATTCTGGATGGTTTTGAGGCAACGGCAGAGAAAGTATTCGACTTGGATATGAACCGGGTGGCATCGGTCACGTTGTTGAAAGATGCGGCTGCAAAAGCAATCTACGGTTCGCGGGCAGCTAATGGGGTCGTGGTCATCGAAACCATACAGCCGGAGAAAGGGAAACTGAAGGTGAGCTATACGGGGGATTTGACGGTGACAGCTCCGGATTTGACGAGTTATGATCTTTGCGATGCAACCGAAAAACTGGAAGTAGAACGGACGGCAGGAAGATACAAAGGCCATTTTCCGGTAGATGCCCAATGGTTGGCGGAGGAATATAACGTGTTGAAAAAAGAGGTGGAACGTGGTGTGAATACCTATTGGCTGGCAAAACCTTTACATACGGGTTTCGGTCACAAACATTCGCTCTATTTGGAAGGCGGAGATGATTATTTGCGGTATGGAGTGGATTTATCATATAATAAAGTGGCGGGTGTGATGAAAGGTTCGGACAGGGAAACAGTATCGGGTGCGATAACCTTGTCGTATCGGTATAAAAGCCTGTTGTTCCGGAATGTTTTGTCGACTACATTTAACCGGGCGGATGATTCGCCTTATGGGAGCTTTTCGGAATATACGAAATTGAATCCTTATTGGACTTCAGAGGATGAAAATGGTAATGTAAAGCAGGTATTGGGATCGTATAGCCAGCGCGAATGGCAGGAAGCGACGAAGTATTACAACCCATTGTATAATGCGATGTTAGGTACGAAAAATTTTGCGAAATATACGGAGGTGACGGATAATTTTTATGTAGAGTGGCAAATGTATAAGGATCTGAAGTTTATAGGACGTTTTGGATATACACAAAAACAGGATAGTAGGGAAGATTTCTATCCAGGCAGCCATACTCGCTTTGCAGAGTGGACGGGAGACCGTTATTTTCAGCGTGGTTCGTATTACATGAAGGATGGGGTGACGAAAACATTGAAAGTGGATGCGACGCTGAATTACTCGAAACAGTGGGACAAGCACCTCTTGTTTGCCAATTTGAACTGGAATATGCAACAAAATTCGTATGAGTGGCACAGCATGGAGGCTTGGGGGTTCTTGAATAACAAGGTGGATCACGTCGCATTTGCCAAACAATATGCGGAGAACGGCCGTCCGGGTGGCGATGAGGAAACTACTCGTGAAGTGGGTGTTGTCGGAGCCGTAAACTATTCGTACGACAACCGTTATTTGGCAGACTTGTCTTATCGTTTGAGCGGGTCGTCTATTTATGGATCAGACAACCGTTGGGGTGGTTTTTGGTCGGCAGGTGTTGGTTGGAACCTACACCATGAGGCTTTCTTGAAAGAAGCTGAATGGTTAAGGCAGTTTAAATTAAGGGCATCGGTCGGTTATACAGGAAGTCAGAATTTCAATCCGTATCAGGCAATGGCGACGTATAAATATTTTACGGATGCGGAATATGACAATATCGTGGGAGCTTATTTGATGGGCATGGCGAACGACAAACTGAAATGGCAGCAGACAAGGGATGTGAATGTGGGATTTGATGTACAATTGCTGAAAGGGATGACGGTACGTTTCGATTATTATGTCAGTAATACGGATAATTTATTGGTGGATTTTGATCTTTCTGGTTCTACTGGTTTCAATACATTCAAGGAAAATCTGGGAGAGGTACAGAACAGAGGATTCGATGCAACCATAAACTGGAGAGTGTACGAGAATACAAAGAATGATGCTTATGTGACTTTATTCGGATCTGTATCATCGAATAAGAATGAAATCAAGAAAATTTCGGATGCTTTGTCAAAATCGAACGATGAACAGATAGATGATGAGGGAAATCCGCTGTCGACTAAACCTTATACCCGTTTTGAAGAGGGACAATCGACAAGCGCCATTTGGGCGGTACGTTCGTTGGGCATTGACCCTGCGTCGGGTGAAGAGATGTTCATAGACCGGAACGGGTACCGGACCTATGTGTGGAACGTGAATGACCAAGTGGTATGTGGAGAGGCAAATCCTAAATTCCAGGGTAATTTCGGTTTTAATGCGGAATGGCGGGGATTGGCAGTGAATTGTTCGTTTGCATATAAAGCCGGCGGAGAGTATTACAATCAGACGTTGGTGGATAGAGTGGAAAACGTGGATGTGCAGTGGAATGTGGACAGAAGGGTTTTTACGGGGACATGGAAAGAACCGGGTGACAGGACATTTTTCAAGCGTGTGGAAAGTACACCTACACAAACTTATCCGACCTCGCGTTTCGTGGAGAAGTCGAATGAGTTGTCGTTGTCATCGTTGAATGTTTCCTATGATTTTAAACGCTTGAATGTCAAAAGGTATGTAGAGCGACTGAAGATTGCCTTTTACATGACGGATGTCTTCCGTGTTTCAACTGTGAAGGCGGAGAGAGGATTGGAATATCCCTTTGCCCGAACTTGTTCGTTTAGTTTGCAGGCTACTTTTTAATGCTAAATAGAAAGATATTATGAAAAAATTTACAAAAATATTGTTGATAGGATGCTTGTTGGTGATGGTGTCATGTAACAATTGGCTGGACGTGGACCCGAAGTCGCAAGTGAAAGACAAAGATTTGTTCGCATCGGAAATGGGCTTCAAGGAAGCGTTGTCAGGGGTCTATTCGTTGATGACAAAAGAGGGGTTGTATGGGAAAGAATTGACTTTCGGATGGTTAGGTGTATTGGGACAAGAGTGGACGTCTGTTCCCTATAATTATGAGGATGACCAGAAGTATGATTTTGAGAATGCGGCATCGGAGGTACGGATTGATTCGGTATGGACTGGCTTGTATAATGCGATAGCAAATGCCAATAAGCTGCTGAAAGAGTTGGAAGGAAAAGAGAATTTGTTTAGCGGTGACAATTATTCTATCATTAAAGGTGAAGTATTGGCATTGCGGGCATACTTGCATTTCGATTTATTGCGCATTTTCGGAGCGAGTTGCGCAGTGGGAATGGAACGGATTGCGATTCCTTATGTGACGGAATATGCGCCGACGATTTTCCCTCAGGAAAAGGTCGGGGATTTTGTGGGTAAGGTATTGAAGGATTTGCAGGATGCGGCGAAATGTCTGGAGAATGACCCGATATTGACAGGACGCACTGTTTCAGAAATTGACGATAACGGCTATCTGATGAATCGTCAGGTGCATTTGAACTATTACGCCGTAAAAGGTTTGATGGCAAGGGTATATTTGTATAAAGGGGACTATGCGAATGCAGAAGTGTGTGCAAAGGAAGTGATTGGCAGCGGATGTTTCGAGTGGGTAAAACAGGAGAACTTGACAAATGAGAGTGTAGCTGACCTGACCTTTTCGACCGAGCATTTGTTTGCGTTGAACATTGTGACCTTGGGTAATATTGTCGATAAATACCTGGATGGAGGAAACAATAGTTTCGCCTTGGAGGAAAGCAGATTATCGGAATATTATGGTTCTTCTTACGACTATCGTTATCTTTATCTGTTTAAGACGGGTGTGGGTATGAGCAATACCTTGCGTTATCTGAAAAAATATGACCAGTTGGAATCTGTTTCTTGGGCACAGAGTTATCGTAACAAACTGCCTTTGATATGTTTGCCTGAAATGTATTACATCTTGGCGGAATGCCGTTACCATAGTTCCGGTGATGTGTTGGAACCGTTGAACGAGGTGTGTCGTCACCGTGGTGTGGCAGATTTGTCGGAAGCAGACCTTTCGGCTTTTGAAACCTTGCTTTTGGCTGAGTACCGTAAAGAAGTCATAGGGGGCGGTCAGTTGTTTTTCCAATATAAACGCTTGAATCGTTCTGTAGTACCTGGAACAGATGTGGATTTGGCAGGAGAAGGAAGATATGTGATACCGATGCCTAAGGAAGAACTGGAAAATCCGGGTTGGGTCAGCAATCAATAAAATTTAAAGATAGAACGTATGAAAAAATATATATTTATGTGTCTTGCAACTCTTTTGTGTTTAGAGGCTTGTAAAGAAAACGAAAGACAACTCTTCGCTTTGAATGAGGATTTTTTGAATATTTGGTTTGGTGGGGTAGAATTGACTTCACGGACAGATAGCACGGTGTACAATTACTATTACCGTCCTTTGACGCTTGAATATGATTCGGTAATGTTTAATGTCCGGGTGGCAGGGATGCCGTCAGCGGTTGATCGTACCTTTGAATTGGAAGCTGTGGAGGGTGACCTCGACCAGGTAATTGCCGGCGAGCATTATGTCGTGAAACCTTATGTGATACCCCAGGGGGAAGTGTCGGGTATTTTTCCGATTTACCTGAAGTCAACAGATGATTTTAAAAATTCTTCTTTTAAAGTGGTTTTTGCGGTGCGTGAAAAAGACGGCTTTCGCGGTGGTGCGAGGGAATATGCCCGATTGTATTTGATTGTGGAAGATATGGAAAAGAAACCGTTTTACTGGGAAGAGGATTTGGAAACTTATCAGCCATTAAGCAAATTTTGGGGAACATATAGTGCAGTAAAATATCGTTTTATGACGCAAGTTATCGGAGTCCCCGTTACTCGTGTATGTTATGGTGCTGTTATTCCTTCGGCTCCGGGGGAACTGACCTATTCGGAAGCGGTTTATTGGCAAAATCGATGTCGTCAGGAATTGGAGGCGTATAATAATGACCCGGCGAATCCTGACCGCCCCCTCTCGGATGAATACGGACCTATTTCATTTTAAATTGTATGTTTATGAAAGTATTGAATAATGTATTGTGGGTGCTTGTATGGGTGTTTATGGCGAGTGCTTGCTATGAGGACAAGGGTAATTATGATTACCGTGATTTGGATGAAATCATAATTGATACGGCAGGTGCGGGAATCCGTACCGACTATTCGGTTGCACTGCAGGAAACGCTTGCAATTCCTCTGAAAGTATATTGCAATGGGAAACTGGTGAACGGTTCCGAAAAAGACTTTCCGGAATTGGAATTCAAATGGGTAGCCATACAGCAAGAAACGACGACTCCTATTCTTTCCAGCGATACGCTTTCAACTGAAATCGAGTTGAACGTAGCGGTCAGTTTGCCGACTATCAATTGGACATTGATTTTTTCCGTCCATAACAGACAGACGGAAACGGATGATTTTATGAAATTCAATCTGAAAGTACATGCTGGCTTGAGCGAGGGGTGGATGGTGTTGTACGAGCGGAATGGGAAAACCGATGTCGGTTTGATTGCCAATGACCTGGTTTCACCTGATGTTATACAGGAAAAGATAACCTTGGATGTATATTCTTCTTTGAATGGGGAGGCTATGAATGGCAAGCCGGTACGAGTCGTTTATTCCATGTCAACGAAACCGGAAGTCGTTTATCTTGTTTCTGATCAGGAAATAATGGGTGTTGACCCTGTTTCTTTTACGTCGCTTTATACTTTTGACAATCTTTTTTATGAAGTGCCTGCCCAACGGAATATCACTTGTTTTACAGTATCTTCCGGACGGCGTGAATTCATGGTAAATGACAATAAGGGGTATGGTTTGAATGCTTCTTCGATGGGGTCGAATCGGAACACGCTTAAATTCGGAGTACCTTGTAAGGATGAGAGTGGAGAATTGGCACCCTGGTGTGCCCAAATGGCGACTGCGGGTTATATGGGAGTTGTTTACAATCAGTCGACACAAAAATTCCGCTGCCTGAAAAATAACGGTTCGGCATTGTCTGATTTTTCGGTGCAGGGTAAAGAGGCCGCATTCGATTGTAATCAAGTCGGATTAGAACTTGTTGCCAGCGATTTCGGACGTAATAATTATGAGCATATTCTGATGAAAGATGCTTCGGGACATCATTATTTGCTCGTTGCTGATTTTTGCGGGATATTCACACAGAATGCTATCGGTAAAGCTAAATACGACCTTGGCGGTTGTGAAGGTTTGGATAAAAAAGTGGTATCCGTGACTGCCGGTTATAAAGGAGAGATTTTTTATTATGCAAGTGGAAATACCTTGTATTTGCTTGATTATAAGTCAGTGCCTGCGAAAGCGACTCCTGTATGGACAGCGCCTGCGGGGACGGAAATTACTTGTGTCCGTTTGCAAAAATACCTTTATGGTGCAAGTGGTAACAAGCCTGTCAATGATTGTGAGGTTATTTATATTGCGACTGCCGATATTGCAGGTGAGGGGGTTGTTTACCAATTGCGTGTAGATCCGTCGAGCGGCGTAGTGGATAAAAGCTCTGAGAAAAGTTACGACGGTTTCGGACGTGTTATGGATATGGGGTGGAAAAAACAATAACATTAAAAATATTTAAAATGATGAAATCAACTTTTTTAATTGCGTTTTTTAGCATAATGGTATTTTTAGGGGGCGTGCGAGTAGATGCCCAAACTATCCGCTTGAATACAGCCGATTTGAAAGCAATAAAGGCACAAATGGAAACGTCGGATAAACAAGCGGCTGTCGATGCCGGCATCCGTTTTTTCAACGGAACCTGGAAAGAGGCATTGGCAGAGGCGAAGAAATCAGGTAAGACCATATTTATGGATTGCTACACCGATTGGTGTGTACCTTGTAAGCGTTTGTCAAAAGAGGTCTTTACCTTGAAAGAAGTAGGAGATTATTTCAATGAACACTTTGTGAATGTGAAGATGGATATGGGTACAGGAGAAGGAAAAACGATGGGCAAACAATGGGGGGTGAATGCCTTCCCGACCTTGCTGTTTTTTAATACTGAGGGAGATGTGATTCATCGGATAGTGGGTGCTCCTGATCTCAAAATATTGCTGGCGGAAGGGAAACGGGCCGTTGAGAGGAAAGGATATGCCTGGATGAATGAGCAGTATGCTTCCGGTAACCGTGAGCTTGCTTTCATTCAGTCTTATATGGAGGTGTTGTCATTGGCATCCGAGAGCCGGAAAGCGGAAAATATTTGCGTGGACTATTTCAAAACATTGGATAAGAACAAATTGACAGAACGTGAATATTGGGATTTTTTCCGTAAATATATTAAGGATGTTGACGATGAGACGGCCGTATATGTGTATAAACATCGGGCGGATTTTATTGCAGCATTGGGAGAAAAGGAAGTGAATAAAAAAATATATTCGTTGTACAATTCAGGTGCATACCGTTATTGGAAAGAGAAAGAGGGACAAGGTACTTTTGATGAGAAAGGATTTGAGAAATATGTCAAACGATTGATGAAGAGTGATGTCGGCGGCAAGGAGAATATTGTGGAGGATGCCCGGATGTTTTATGCGGAAAAACAGGGAGATTGGGCTTCGTTTATAAAGATGGCTACAGAGCGTTTGGATAAAGGTGGCATGTCGGATTTTATCGTCTACAACTGGGGAGTACGCTTGAATGTAGAATGCCAGGACCCGGTTTTTCGTGAAGCAATTGCAGTATTGATGGAGCGTAGAGCCAAAGAATTGTCGACATCTACAGAGCCGTCAGATATACAGATGATGAAAAGTTTTGAAAGTATTGCCGATCGTATCCGTCATCCTGAGAAGTATAAAAAACAGTCTTCGGTGGTTACGATCAGCGGTAAGGTAAATGCATTACGTCCGGGAGAGAATGTGGTTCAGGTGGTGAAACAGGAAGGACATTCCAAACAAGTGATAGATTCCTGTACTATTCAGAGTGACGGAACTTATGAAATGAAGGTGACTGTAAAGAATCCGGGTTTGTACGAGTTGGATTGTCAACGTGGACAAAAAGCGACAATATGGCTCGGTGATGAGGATGTGAGTGTGGATTTCCCTGGTTTCGGGACATCGAAATTTAAGGTTATGCGTCCAGCCTATTATGCTGTCAAGGGGGGAACCAATAATGAAGTGTTGGATGTACTGAATTGGGAGTCTATGCGTTTCATGAGAATGGTAGGTGATATCGGTAGAGTACTGTATGGATGCAAAGACTTGTCGGCGGAGACACAGCGGGAATTAAATGAAACTTTGGGAAATGCTTGTCGTGCAGAATATTTTGATTGTATCAGTCATTGGGCTGATATATATGCTGACCGGGAGTCTGTGGTGGTATTGCTTTCACAATTGCAAGATGATAAATACAATGCAGTGGTGGAGCGTATAGCGAAAAAATTGACAGAAGCTTATCCGAATAGCGAGGCTGTAAGGAATTTCAATATTACGTTAGAACAGAAAAAACGGTTGTATGAAGGAATGCCCGCTCCTGAATTTTCTTTGTTGACAGCAGATGGAAAGAGTAAGTTGGGACCGTCTGATTTTCGAGGGAAAGTGCTTGTGATTGATTTTTGGGCTTCTTGGTGTGGCCCGTGTCGGGGTGAGATTCCGAATGTAAAGAAGGCTTATGAGACTTATCATGAAAAAGGCGTTGAGTTCCTGAGTGTTTCTATCGATAAAGATGAAGTAGCTTGGCGTAAAGCTTTGGAAGATGAACAAATGCCTTGGTGCCAGGTATTGGCTCCACAGGCTGGTAAAGAGGTGAAAGAACTTTATCAGTTCAGTGCTATCCCTTTTATTGTTGTAATTGACAGAGAGGGAAAGATTGTTGGTAAGAATCTGAGAGGTCAGATATTGCTGAATAAACTGGAAGAACTGACGCGATAGATAGTGCTTCCAGCGGAGAAAGTATGTTTGCAAGGGACTGTCTAACAATAAAACGTTATTCAGTCCTTTTTTTGTATCCTCCTGATAATATATATTTTTTCAGTGAGTTTTATGCTGTCTTAGTATTTCTACAATAGTAGATTTTTAAGGCTATTCAGTAATAAATGTTGATTGGTGTTTATATATATGTTTACTCTAAATGTGGATTTATTTCGTTATTAATTCGTCTTTGGCGATCGGAATTGGTGACCCGGTCGCTTCTGTCGGTCGTCTAGCCCTTTCTTTCACTGACCGGCGGAACTCCTCGCAGGCTCGTCAGACACCACCGGTCGGTCGTTCAGAAAAAGCAAGACGACACTCGCCAGAGCTCCTATTGCCGGAAAGGTCTCTAAGTTTTCAGACCTACAAGGCAAGGCGGTTTTATTTGGACGTGTGGGTAACCTGGTGCGGTCCCCGTTGTGAGGAAATTCCTTATATGGAAAAAGTAGCAGAGTATTTCGGAAACGATCCTCGTATTGAGATTGTCAGCATTTCTGTGGATGCTAACTGTAAGGCGTGGGAAACAAAGCTGGAAAAGTACAAGCCGGAGTGGAAGCAATTCCTGCAAAAGAATTTTTGCGATTAGTACAATATTAACGGATACCCCCGTTTTATGATGTTCGACAAGAAAGGGTGGATTATCACGGTGGATGCTCCGCGTCCGTCCGACCCGGAGATTATCGGTTTTATTGAAAGTCATTTGAAGTGATTCGTGTTTTATTGGGTAGGAATGACTTGTCGATTCCTGCCCGATTTTTTATTTTTCTCTTTTCTTCTCCCTTTTTAAAACATGGGTTACTCCCTATTTTACTTATAACGTAGGTTTGTGTATAATAATTTTGCAAGGTAAATCCTTTGGTTATCAATTTGTTGAGTGTGTGTAGTCTATTTTTTCTAAAAAAAGTTGATAAAAAATTTGGAGATGGGGTATAAATTGTTCTATCTTTGCAGCCGCAATCAGGGAATGAGGGATTAAACCAATAGCGCAGGTGAGTGGTGGTGAAGGGTTGGTTTCCAGAGTTTTGGGTTGTGCAGAGTTCTTCAGAATATTGCCCTGGTCGGGTTCTGAAAAAAAACTTCAGAAATTTCTTTTGAAAAGTTTGGAGTTGATGAAAAAGTCCTTACCTTTGCAGCCGCTTTCCGAAACGAAGCGGACGTTCTGAA
>ERZ1643249.78-NODE-78-length-144957-cov-24.589198_pt1 | contig 144957 bp, 112 predicted proteins | sample MGYA00579263_ERZ1643249 | MGnify/ENA primary metagenome ERZ1643249 (study PRJEB29033, sample SAMEA4952264) | chicken gut metagenome | biome: Broiler Chicken; feature: Gastrointestinal Tract; material: Caecum | place: Ireland | collected 2018 | study: Broiler...
ACTCACCGCTAAAGCTATTCCTGCCTCACCAGCTTAGCTGGTGGTTATTCCACAAAAAAACAATCACCGCCGTGGGCGGTGATTGTTTTAGAAATAAACTTTGCGTCCCACGGGGAATATTGTTCCCCTCTTTCCCGGGGACCCCACAAGTTACCCCACCGAAAATCCTTTCGGCGGGGACCCCAATGAAGCCCCATCACAAAATCAAAGATTTTGCGACGGGGTCCCCGTTGTACATTTCGGGGTCCCCGGGCAAAAATTTATAATTTTTGACCGGGGTAAATTCAGGGAGCCCCATTCGGGCTTGACGTTTCCCAAACAAAAAAAATGTTTACCCCCTTCCTTCGGGTTTCCCCCGAAATCGTTCCCCCTTGCAGGGAACCCACCATTTCGGGGGACACCATCGGCGCTCGGGCACGAGCGACGGCATTGCGGCACCTTTGCGGTGCCGCAAATTATGCCACTTGCAATGCGCCCGCTTCGCGAAGAGATGGCGCATTGCCGGCGTACGGCACTTCTTGCCCTCGGCACTCACTTCGTCGCCGCCGAACTTGCAAGAGGGGCATTCGCCCCTGTGCAAGTTTTGGCTGGGCGGCTCCAGCCCCGGAAAAGCGCACGTCGTGTATAAGAACACTTCGAACAAGTGAACGTCGTGCTCAAAGACGCTCCAAATAAGTGCACGTCAACTGAGAGGGCAATATTCGGATGAGATGCGCGAAAGCCCCCATATTCAGGACTCGCCGCGTACTTGTCGTACGTAAGAGGTCTGAATATGGGGGCTGACAAAGCAGATCGCCGAATAGTGCCCTCTCAGTCGAGGTTCTTCCAGAGCGACTCGTACGCCCCTCTGTTGTAAGAAATGTTGCTCTCGTAGTGCTCCACGCCGAAGGCGTTGACCTTCTCTTCGTAGAGCGCGGACTGACGGCTGGTGAGGATGGTGTCCTTGATCTGTTCGCGGATGGTCACGCAGTCCTCAAGGGTGGAACCGTATTCGATGACGTAATCGAGCGGCAGAATGCCGTTGTCGCCGAACACAAGATCAATTTGACTCGCATTGCCGTCGTCGTCCGTCACAACGCCGTAGAGCGAAGTATCGTAAGGCACGTCGGACACCACAATGATGAAGATGCCGGCATACGCGCCGCTGGTGGAACCGGACTCGATGAAGTTGTCGCCGAAGACATAGGAGCCTTCAAGCCCGCCCGTTGTGTACGCGCCGGTGCCGCCGCCCGAGATGAGCGCGCGCGCCTGTTCGGTGAAAGCGTCGATGTAGCCGGAGTCGGTGCCTTCGGGGGTGACGAGATAGCCGAGTCCGCCGTTGTTGGAGTCGGAGGACGTGCCGCCCGCGTCGTCGCCGACGAGGTAGAGCCATGCGGTGGCGACTTCGCGCGTCCAGTAGACGCCGAGCACTGCGGGCATGCCGTCCTTCACCGCCTGAGTCACCTGCGCGAGGCTGTTGTAGATCTGCTCCACTATGCCGGTCTTCTCTCCTTCCTGCGTGAACGCGGGGACGGTGCCGGGCAGATACGCCATGGACGGGCACGCCGTCACGTTGTATCTGATCCCCGCCGTGCCTGTGTCTTTATCGTAGACGAACTCCACGATCCGGTTCCAATCCGCGTCCTCGTTCACCTTATCCTTGCAGGCGTGATTCGGACATGTCATGGGATCGCAGTCGGAGCCTGCCTCGCAGGTATGGTTGTCGCAGACGTAGTCGGGATCGTAATCGGGGTTGCTGACGTTGATCTCAAGCGCACGGAGAAGCTCGTCGCGTTTGTTTATGACGGCGGACTTGTCGGAATAGATCCCGTCCTCGACCATCTGTGTGAGCTTGGCGAGATCCTCGTCGGGCAGCTGCAGCAGAATGTTGAGCACGAATCCGTAACGCTCGTCCGCGGAGGTGTACTCGTGGTAATAAGCGGAGGAGAGCGCGTCGGTCAGCGCGGACTCGTAAGAGGTACGGTTGCCGCCGTAGGCTTCGCGGTTGGCAGCCACCATCTGATCGAAGCGCGCCTGCACTTCCTCGTCGCTGACGGACGCCGAAGAGCCTATCTCGCGCTCCAGTCTGGTGATGAGCAGGGTGTTCATCTCATTTTCGAGATAATAGTCGTAGTCCGTACGCAGAGAGGCGAAATCGTCCGCCACGTTCTTCGCCGCGTCGTCGAGATATTCGTTGAGATATTCCGTCTTCTTCTCGGAGGAGTAAGACGCCAGGCAGTCGAACTCCACCTCGCCGTTCATGATCAGTTCCCTGAAAGCGGCGGTGAGCTTGCCGTCCTCTCCGAGCGCGCGGGGAGAGAACTCCGCCTCTGGCATGTCGTAGTCGGGGTCGTAATCCGCGTCGGGATCTTCCTCCGCCGCTTCGCGCACGGGACGGGGTTCGAGATAGGGCTTCCACACCGCATAGAGTGTCATGCTCTTCTCGCCGTTTTCGATGTCGAGAGTGACTTCGTCGTCGAAATCCCATATGAGAGAAGTGTCGATGTCCTCGTCAACGGAGATAGGCTCCGTGGACCAGCCGTAGAATGTGTATCCGTCGTAAGTGGGTTCCGCAGGTTCGAAGATCGCGGTGCCGTTCTGGATGCGCTCGCGGTCAACCGTGCTGCCACCCCTGGAATCGAAGCGGATCGTGATCGCGTCCGCACCGTTGTACTCCTCGTACTCGGCGGAAGAGCCGCCGGTGGAAGAGGAAGGATTGTTGGCGCTGATGAGAGTCTTGAGCGCGGTGTTGATAGCCGAAACGATGTCGTCGTTGACGTTGTCGATCGCGCGGTCAAGCTCGCTGCCGGAGAGAAGGTCCGCCACGGAGACGCCCGCGGGGGAATCGTTCCTGCCCTCGCGTTCGTTGCGCAGGCTGACGAGTTCGTCCTTGGCAAAGAGCACGAGCAGTTCGCGCTGGGCAAGCGACTGCAGGATGTAGTCCGCCGCTTCCTGATAGGTCATGTCGTAGTAGGCATGGTAGATGTAGGCGTAGGAGTTGAAACTCATCGCCAGCTCATACTTGTAGATCTCCGAGGTCTGTCCGGCGTAACTCACGGTGGCGACCACCTGATTCGCGTCCCTTTCCTCGTTGAGGGTGATGATGGAATTGCACCCGACGAGCGTACCGACAAGCACGGAAAGCGCGAGTACGAGAACAAGCAATATCGTTACTTTCTTCTTCATATACACTCCGAATAGTTATCGCAGATTGATTGCAACAGTACGAATATTATACACACACGCAAGCGCGCCCGCAAGCGTTTTCAACACAAAACGGGTGTTTAACCCTGCCTGCGGAGCGGGATCGTGCGCGTTTTCGCGTTCCGCGGCGCCGAAATGAGGCGTTCCGCCCCTCTTTTCGACCCGGATATCCTAGGCTTATCCGGCGGACGCGGGACAAAAACCGCCCCGCGCAAGTCCGCCGCGGTGTCACGCCGCGGAACCGCCCGACGACACCGCCTCCTCGAAAAACGCGATGAGTTTTGCCAGCTTTTCGGTGTTGGGCAGCCCCTTGACGTCGAACACGAGAGAGGGCGGCACGGTGCTCGTGAGCACGGCGTCCGAGCGGTGCGCCGCCACGGTCTTCATCAGCGTTTCGTCGCCGAATACGCCGGCGTCGGCGAACACCACACCCGCGCCGTTGCGGTTGACGATGACGCGCGCCGCTCCGAATCCCCTTGCGAGGTTCTTGAGAAGAGCCACGTCGACCAGATTGACAAGCGCCGCGTCCGGCGCGCCGTACACCTCGGTCAGTTCGGACAGCACGGCGTTCCTTTCCGCCGCGGTAGCCACTCCCGCCATCCGCTTGTATATGCGCAGTTTGTCCCTGCCGCTGACGTATCCTTCGCGTATGTATGCCGGCACGTCCACCTTCATCTCCACTTCGCGCGTCTCTTCCGGCTTTCTGCCCGTGCGCATCTCTTCCACCGCCTCGTTGAGCAGCTCGATGTACATCTCGTAGCCCACACGTTCTATATGCCCGTGCTGTTCCGCGCCGAGCAGCGTGCCCGCCCCGCGTATGGACAAGTCGGACAGCGCGATGCGGAATCCGCTGCCTATCTCGGTATTTTCCATGAGAGCGCGCAGGCGTTTGTCCGCGTCCGCCGTGAGCACGCCGTTTTCCGGCACGGTGAAATAAGCGTGCGCCAGCACTCCGCGCCGTCCCACTCTGCCGCGCAGCTGATAAAGCTGCGACAGCCCGAAACGTCCCGAATCCACTACCACGAGCGTGTTTGCGTCCGGGAGGTCTATGCCGTTCTCGATGATGGTCGTTGCGACCAGCACGTCGTACTTTTTCTCGTAAAACGCCGCGATGCGCTTTTCCAGCTCTCCGCCCGCCATCTGTCCGTGGGCGGTGATTATGCCCGTCCCCGCCGGGAGCATGGCGCGGAGCTTCTCCGCAAAGCCGTCGAGGGCGTTGATGTCGTTGAGCAGCACCAGCGTCTGTCCGCCCCTGGCGCACTCCCTCGTCACGGCGTCCGCGACCAGCGCGTCGTAATACGGCGTGACGTACGTCTGCACCGGCAGTCTGCCCCGCGGCGCGGTCTCCAGAAGAGAGATGTCACGCACTCCCGAAAGCGCCATGTTGAGCGTGCGCGGTATGGGCGTGGCGGAAAGGGTGAGCACGTTGACAAGCGGATTGCGCGCCTTGAGCGTCTCCTTGTGCTCCACTCCGAAACGCTGCTCCTCGTCCAGGACGAGAAGCCCCAGATCCTTGAATTCCACTCCGCGCGAGAGCACCTTGTGCGTGGCGATCGCCATATACAGCGTCCCGTCGCCGAGGCGCCTTACCGTTTCCGCATTCTCGGACGAGGTCTGCAGGCGCGTGAGCAGCGCGCATTCTATGCCGAAAGGCTCCAGTCGTTTCACGAGGTTTTCGTGATGCTGACGGGCGAGTATGGTGGTGGGCGCGACGAGCACGGCCTGCTTGCCGTCCATCACCGTCTTGAACATGGCGCGGAAGGCGACTTCCGTCTTGCCGAATCCGACGTCGCCCACCAGCAGCCGGTCCATGATCCTGCCCTGCTCCATGTCCTGTTTGACCGCTTCGATCGCCTTGAGCTGATCCGCCGTCTCCTCGTACTCGAACGCGTCCTCGAACTCCTTCTGCCACACGGTGTCGGGAGAGTAAACGTGTCCTTTCTTCTTCTCGCGTTCGGCGTAAAGTTTCAGAAGATCGATGGCGAGTTTGCGCACGGACTTGCGCACCTTTTCCTTCTCGCGCGCGAATTCCTTGCCGCCTATCTTGTTGAGCTTGGGGTGCTCCTCTCCCACGAATTTCTGCAGATTGTCCATCTGGTCCGTGGCGACGTACAGCACGTCCCCGTCGCGGTAGCGGAGTACGACGTACTCTTTCTCGAACTCCCCCGCTTTCATTATCGTGGTGCCCTCGCACAGACCTATGCCGTGTACACGATGCACCACATAATCACCCGCTTTCGGTGCGGTAAACTGCGTTTTCGGCAAAGTTATGCCTGATCCGCGCCGCTTGCCCACGCACTCCGACACGCCGATGACGGCGAGTTTCTCGGCGGGGTATATGAAGCCCGTTTCTATCCCCAGCGGCGTCACCTGCACGGACGCGCTCCCCTCTCCGTCGGCGGAATACTCCGAGCCGACTTCCTGCTCCGCAAGGCTCTCCATGACGCTCTTGGCGCGCTCCGCGCCGCCTGCGCACACCAGCACTCTGAATCCGCTTATCACGAAGTTTTTCAGATCCTGCCCCACGCTGTCCGGCGCGAGGTAATACTTGGTGACGGGACGCGTCTTCGGGGTGAGAAGTTCGGTGGGTTCGAACAGCGGATTGCCCAGATCCAGCGCGGTGAAGGACACCTTGCGCGCAAGCATTATCCTGCGCCGCACCTCACCGGGCGTGAACAGCGCGTCCGCATGTTCGGGCAGGATCTCCCCCGCCGCGGAAAGCGGCTCTATCCTGCCGCGGAATTCCTTGGTGAGGATGTCGATCTTGTCCGCAATTATCTTCGGCTCGTCGAAAATGACCACGGGCGGAACGCCGTCCGCGCTCCCGCCGAAGCAGTCGAAAAGGAAGGAGGAATTGTCCTCCGAAAACACCTGCGCCCACGCAAGTTCGGCGGGCGCGGCGCCGGCGCGCACTCTGTCCGCAAGGGACACCGCCGCCGGATTGCCCCCATGCGCGCACAGCGCGGCGTATACGCGCTCCGCGTCCCTCTCCGAGAAGAGCACGTCCGTCGCCGGATATACGGTCACCCCGTCGAGATCGTCCACGGAAAGCATGCTGGACAGGTCCAGACTCTTCACACTCTCGACGAGTTCGTCGAAAAAGTTCACCCTGAACGCGCCGTCCGCGGTGCAGATGTCCAGAATGTCGCCGCGCAAAGCGAATTCGCCGGGATCCGCCGCCATTTCGCGGCGCACATAACCTGCCGCGGCGAGCTTGTCCGCCGCGTCCTGGGGAGAGATGACGTCCTCACGCGCGAAGCGCACGGTGAGAGCGCGCACGAGATCCGCGCGCGGAAATTTCTGCAGCAGCGCGTCCGCGCACACGACCGCTATGTCCGCTTCTCCGCATGCGAGCTTCCCGAGAGCCGCGGCGCGGTCCATTGCGCCGCGTACGGAAAAGCTGCCCCGGCACATCAGCACATCGTCGCGGTGGGAGAGGAACACCGCCCTCACTCCGGGGAAAGACGATATCTTCGTCAGCATGCTCCGCGCCGCGGGCGGATCGGGCGCGACGTAGATCTTCCTGCCCGGTACGGCTGCCGCGAGATGAGCCTTCGCGCCGTCCGTTATGCGGACGACGGACACGCCGGAAAGTCTGCCGGGAATGCGCGGCGAATCCAGCACGGCGAGGTCGCCGAGCCCTTCTCCGAAGTGTCTGATGTCCAGCATTTCCGGCTTCATTTTCTTCTGTTTATCCTCTCCTCTATGCGCTGCACATCCGTCCCGGCGACGAGGTCGAGCACCGCCTGCGCCGCCTCGTCCACGCACTTGTCTATGGCGGCTTTATCGGCGTAATCGACCTTTGAAAGCACCAAATCGACTATATCAACCTCTTTTGCCGCAAGTTCTTCCGTTTTTATTCCTATGCGCAGCCGCTTGAACGAAGTGGTGTTGAGCTCGCTCACGATGCTCCTCATTCCGTTGTGCGTGCCCGCGCTGCCTTCCTCGCGGAAGCGCATGCGCCCCACGGGAAGATCCGCGTCGTCGTACACCACGACGAGTTCGCTCTCGTCGTCGCAGTACTTCCTCGCCAGCTGCTTCACGCTCCCGCCGGAGAGATTCATGAAAGTCTGCGGCTTGGCTATGACGAAAGGCACGCCGCTCGTCTTTCCCTTTGCGGTGAGCGCGGCGCATTCCTTGCCCGAAAAACGCAGCCCGCACTTCTTTGCGACCGCGTCCGCGACCATGAATCCGATGTTGTGATAAGTGTTCCTGTACCTGGTCCCGGGGTTGCCGAGCCCGACAATGACGTACATATTGCCTCCCCCGACGGGAAGGTCACTTCTCCGTCCGAGTTTTGTCTGTTTTGTCCGCGCCGCCCTCCACGTCCGGTTCCTGGCGGCGCTTTGCGGTCTGTCTGCTCCTGCCTATGACGAACGCGCCGTCCTCGACGTCGTCGGTGACTGTGGTCCCGGCGGCGACGAACGCTCCGTCGCCCACGCTCACGGGCGCGACGAGATTCACATTCGCGCCTATGAAGCAATCCTCTCCCACGGACGTGCGGTGTTTGCGCCTGCCGTCGTAATTGCAGAACACCGTTCCGCACCCCACGTTGGTGCGCGCGCCCACTTCCGCGTCGCCGATGTAGGCAAGATGCGCGCTCTTTGCGCCGTCGCCGAAGGCGGAGTTCTTGATCTCCACGAAGTCGCCCACTCTGCACCCCGCGCCGATCTCCGCGCCGCGCAGACGCGCGAAAGGGCCGACCTCGCTGCCTTCTCCCACGCGCGTATCCGTGAGATAGGACATGACGATACGCGCGCCGCGCCCTATGACGGAGTCCTTCAGATAAGCTCCTTCTATACGCGCGCCGCTCTCTATCCTCGTCGCTCCCTCTATCCTGCAAAAGGGCAGGATCTCCGCGCCGGGCATGATGCTGACGGTGTCGTCCACGACGGTGTTGGACGGATCGGTCACCGTCACGCCCGATGCGAGCAGACGGTCGATTATCCTCTCTTTCATTTGATTATACACCAAAGACAGATTTTTTGCACTATCCGCTTTTACAAAGTGCGGCGAAGTGAGAAAATACCCTTTTCTGCCCTCCGCAGCCCTCACGATTTTCGCGCCGGAACCGCTGCCGCCCAGGGCCAGCGTGCCCAGCCCGTGCTTTCTGACGTACTCCGCGCCCCTCTCCACGTCCTCGGCGGTGATGAGAGGCATATCGAGCGGAATGACCGCATGCAGCGCGTCGTCGGAAAAGTCGCATTCCTCCGCGCATTTCACCCTCTCGCAGTCGAAGGCGGCAAATTCCGCCGCAAGATAATCCTCTGCCCTGCGCCCCAGGATCACACGTCCCGAGAACGCGCTTTCCACCAACCAGACTTTCTTTTTCATATCCACCTCGCTATGCGTTTATTCTTATCATCATATGCCGGAGCGCGGGAGTCAGAACCGCGCCGCACGGAAGAGGGAGCGCAGACCGCCGTTTTTTTCCGCCGCCGTTCGGAGCGCCGCAAATTCAAAGGGCGCGGAGCCCACGCTCCGCGCCCGTTCACCCTCCGCCCGTCGCGGAGGTACGCGCCGCCGCGGGAGTCAGTCCGTCCCCGTTTCGGCGGAGACTCCGCGCGATGTCACCGCATGTGCGGCGGCTGCCGCCTCATCCGCACATTCTTCCGCGTCGGTTTCCGCGGCGTCGGGCTGCACATAGTCGTAGCCGACGTCCACGGGAGCGTACGGGATCCCCAGCGCACACGCGACGAGCGACGCCGCGACGGAAATTGCGGTGATGACAATAAATGCGATCTTTTTCTTGTCCATTGCTGCTGTCTCCTTCTGCGTATTTGCGCGGACGGAGAGAGCCGCGGCGGCGAGAAGAAAATACTCCCCCTCCCGCCCGCCAATCAAACTTTTATGTCACGGAACTGAAAAAACAATAAACTCCGCAATCACAAGGGGAATTTTGTGCCCCCTCCTTCCCTTCGGGCTTTCCTCCCCCGTGCAGAATGGAGTGACGTACTCCCAAAATGCGGGACTAACGCTATACGAATACCAAAATTTTTGGTATCGCACTCACATAACCAAGCGGAGAACGGTACCCACTGAAATCCCTGCACGGGCGGAGGAATTCGGCGCTCGCACACTCACGCCCGTGTCTACTCAAGTATTCGTCTAGTGCTCGGCACTCACTTTTCGCGCCGCGACTTGCACAGGCGGTTACACCGCCTGTGCAAGTCCGGGGTCCCCACAAAAAGTCTTTGAATTTTTGTGGGGCTCCTTTGGCTGAGCGGCGCGTGGGAACATCTTCGAACGAGTGTACGTCAAGAAAATAATGATTTATTCCGTCTTCGAATGAGTAAACATCAGGTATAAGTTTTCTTTTTCGTCTCCGAACGAGCAATCGTCGTACTCAAGTACTCCCTGAATAAGCGCACGTCATCTGAGGGCGCGATCTGGGGACCCCACAAAATGTACATTTTGCGGGGAGCCCCTTTAGATGAAGAACAAGGAAGAACCCCATGCACGGACGCGCGGTGTACTTTTCCGTACATAAGCGGTCGTGCATGGGGTTCTGACGCAGTTATTCGCCAATCTGCCCCACCGAAAATTCTTTCGGCGGGGGCCCCGACGCGCCCTCTCCTGAGGGCAATATTCGGATGAAGAACGCGAAAGACGCACCGATCGCGGGCGCGCGGTGTACTTATTGTACATAAGCGGTCGCGTCGATGCGTCTGACAAAGTTATTCGCCGAATAGTGCCCTCAGGGTTTTTTGCGTTTGGAACGGAAAAAAGAGCTCAAAAGAGCCGCGCTCTCGTCCTTCATCACGCCGCCCTCGACTTCAACGTCATGATTGAAAAGTCCGGGACGGAAGAGATCGACGCGGCTGCCTGCGGCGCCCGACTTTTCGTCGTATGCGCCGAACACAAGCCGGCGTATCCGCGCGTTGATCATCGCCCCGGCGCACATGGGGCACGGCTCCAGGGTGACGTAAAGATCGCAGTCCTCCAGCCACCAGTTGCCGACGGCTTCCGCCGCTCTCTCCAAAGCGACGATCTCCGCGTGCCGTACGGCGCTCAGCTCCCTTTCCTTGAAATTGCACCCTTCGGCGATTATCCTGCCGTCCTTGACCACGACCGCGCCCACGGGCACTTCGTCGCAGGCTGCGCATTCGCGCGCAAGCTCCAGCGCTCTTTTCATGTAGATCTCGTCATAGTCCATAAATCTTCCCTTTGCGCGGACGGAATTTTCCTCCCGACACCCTCCTCTTTTCAAACGCGTTGCGGAAATCGCGGATCACTTGTGATACGGAGTGCCCGCGTTGATGGTGAACGCGCGGTATATCTGCTCGGCGAGCATCACCCTGAACAGCTGATGCGGAAAAGTCATCTCTCCGAAGGACACGACCGCGTCCGCTCTTTTCAGAGCCTTTTCGTCAAGCCCGTGACTGCCCCCGACAAGGAAGCTGAACTCCGACGCGCCGCCCGAACATTTGTCCGCAATGAACCGCGCGAACGTTTCGCTGGACATCCTCCTTCCTCTGCCGTCCAGCGCGACCGCACAGCCCGAAACCTTCGCAAGCAGCGCGTCCGTCTCGGCGGCGCTCTGCTCCGCGGGAGCCTTGGACGGCGGCGCGGGCGGTATCTCCGTCACGGAAAAGGAACAGTAGGCGGAAAGCCTCTTGGCGTATTCCGCCATTGCCTCCGCAAAAAATTTTTCTTTGAGCCGTCCTACGGCGATAATGTTGATCTTCACCATATTCCACCCGGACATTCCGCGCCGGACGCGCCGCACGGCTTGCCGCACCGTTATTTTACCGCGCGCACCGCCGGCGCACACCGCATCACAGATACCCCCACGAGAGGCTGAACAGCATGGCGGCGACGCCTATCGCAACCACCGCCCAGAAGGTCATGTCCCTTGACAGCGACAGCTCCCCTTCCGCGGACGCGAAGAAACGGCCGTCCGGTATCCTGCCGGCGCGCACGGCGTCCTTCTTCATCCTGCCGAGCACGAAGAATACGAGCACGGCGGAAGCGGCGGCGAGCACACACAGCGCGACCATGCCGTACACCGTGCCGTACAGCCACCGGGAAACGGTGTTGACGACGCCGAACGCAGGGACAAGCTCCCCGAAACCGGATACCACGCTGATAAAGTTGTTGAAGAAATGCACGAACATCGCAGGGAACACCGATCCCGTGCAATACACGACGAACGCGAGGACGAATCCGAGCACGAAGGTGTGCGCGAGCTGCTGTATGTTCTGGTGCATGAGCGCGAAAAGCAACGCGGATACGAACACGGCTTTTCCGCCGAGGCCGCGGTAAGCCGCCATGAGTTCGCCGCGGTGGGTAAGCTCTTCGAACACTCCGGGAAGCACTGCGGTGAGCGCGATCTCGGAAAGCAGCGCGGCGACGGTCTGTTCCTCCGCCGACGACGGAGAACGGACGTAACCTATGAGAGAGAGGAAGTTGCTCCACGCGTTGGCAGCCACGCCCACGAGCAGAAGCAGGGGGATCGTGATGGCAAGCACGCGGAGAATATCGCGCAAACCGCACTTTCTGAAGCCGAAAGCGTATGTTAAAGTGCGGATCTCGTCCTTACGGCAGCCGCCGACGATTATCCACCACCCGACGAGAGGCAGCGCGCCGAAACAGCCCAGCTGCACGACGAGCGTGAACATCACCCCGCTGTCCGCGCCCAGCGCGTCGGCGACGCCCACCCCTTGGGATATGCGCATGAGGAGAGTCATGGCTATTATCAGAAAATAGAGAATCCCTCCCCCTGCGCGCGGTTTCACAGCGCCAACCCCATCACGAGGGAAATGAGCCAGTACGCCGCGGCAAGTCCTATCGCTATCCACAGCCCGAACATGGGCTGGTTTTTGCCCGCATACTGCACGTCACAGCACAGGAAGAGCGCGCGTTCGGTTTGCTGCCAGCCTTTCTTGGTGAAAAGCGAGCCGACGTAACGGAAGGCGTCCTTCACGCCGGCGAGCCTGTCCGGTTTAGCCTCGGGTTCCTCCGCATACGCGCGCACGGTGTATTCGTCGAATATGACTCCGCCCTGCACCACGCGGAAACTCTCCTTCGGCTTCTTCTCTTCGCCGAGGCGATAGTAGGCGTACAGCAGAAGGACGAGCACCAGCGTGCCTGCGACGAAACTCACCGTCCCCGTCAGCCAGTTGAAAGCGCCGAGATCCGCTATGGCGGAGTCTATCTCCGGGATGTAGGCGGTCATGAGCAGACTGAAAAAGTTGTTGAGAAAATGCACCGCCACACAGGGCACCAGCGAGCGTGAGATCATGAACAGCACCGCGAGCACCGCGCCTATGCAGAACTGATACGCCGTCTGCACGGGGTTTGCGTGCATGAGGGAGAACAGCAGCGCGGAGACGAACACTCCGAACACCGCGCCGCGCGAAGCGAGTCCGGGCAGCACGTTGCCGCGCATGAGCAGTTCCTCCCCCACGGCGGGAAGCAGAGCGATGACGAACACCGCCAGGAAGAACACGCCGACGTTGTCGAACTCTATCGCCCCCGCCGTGACTCCGCCGCGGAATCCTATCACGCGGAAGAACTCCTGGAAGAGCATGGATACGGGCAGGAAAGCTATTATCGTAAATACGGCAATGGGAAGGAGCAGAACGTATCGGTACGGATTCTTCATGGGACGGAGTTTCGCCACGGCGGGGAGATCGTACCTTCTCCACAGCGAGAAGAGCCACACAACCAGCACTATCGCGACCTGCGTAACGGCGTAATTAACCCAGCTTGCGACGCTCATACCGGCGAACGTCCCCGTCCTGCCCGCGAGGACGTAATAGAAGATGTTGCTCAATATCGAAATGCCGCACAGGGCGAACAGATAAAGGCTTCCGCTTTCGCTTGCAAAGAGATTCTTTCTCATTTTACCTCGTACACCTCGCTTGCGACGTACTGATACGCCACGGCGACGGCGATGTCGTCGCAGCGTCTTGCATCGAGCCTGCCTTTCACCGCGCCGAGAGCAAGCTCCGGGAGATTGTTGTTCTCGCTGAGGTGCCCCAGCAGCATCGTGCGCACGGCGGACCCCGTCAGCCGCTCCGCGAAAAGCGCGGTCATGTCGTTGCTGAGATGCCCGTTGTCGCCGAGGATCCTGCGCTTCAGGTTCTCCGGATAAGGGCCGCTCCGGAGCATGGCGACGTCGTGGTTGGCCTCGATGAGCACAGCCTCGCTCCCGCGGATGTTGTTGTACACTCCGACGGTGGGCTTGCCCATGTCCGTCGCTACGCTCACCTGCGCCCCGCCCTTCACGCGGAAAGAATATCCGAGAGGATACACCGCGTCGTGCGGAATGCGGAAAGGAATGACTTCTATGTCCCCCACCGTGAAACCGCCTTCGTAGAAGTCCACCTCGCAATAGCCGTTAAGCTCGCCCTGTCTGCGGAGGATCTCCTGCGCCGTACTGGGGTGGGCGTACACTTTCGTTTCCTTCCCCACTCTGGGAAGCGCGGCGATGTGGTCGGTGTGTTCGTGGGTGACCACCACTCCGTCCAGCTTCGCCGTCGACAGCCCGAACTGCCTCAGCGCGGCGTTGAGCCGCGAATAGGACACCCCTGCGTCCACCAGGATCGCGGTAGTGTCCGAAAACACCAGGGTAGCGTTGCCTTTGCTGCCGCTTGCCAGCGACACTATACTTATCGACATTATCCTCTGCTTCTCTTAATTATTTATGAAAAGAGGCGCTCGTCGGAGCGCCTCACGTCCGGCTTTGAATTCATATCTCGCTGCGGGAGCGGAGTATGGTATCCTCTCTGTCCTCGCGCCTTATGCACACCGCCGCGAACACCGCGGAAAGCAGGAACGCAAGTCCCGCCGCCGAAAGCATGGTGAGGATGTCCGCGTCGAACGCCGCGTCGAAAGTATGTTCTATCACCTCGTACACTATCTCCGCCGCATACGCCGCCGCCGCGACGAAGAAGAGGATCATGAAAGTCTTTCTCGCATATCTTCCGGTTATCACTCCGGCAAGCGACACGAAAAACGCGACGACCGTGCATGCCGCCGCCACCGCGTTCACGATCGTGACGAAATAGTCCAGCGGCTCGCCGGCTTCCGCCCAGAACATTATCTGTCCGATGATGTCCACCTGGAAGAGCGTATAATCGGCATGCAGATCGGGCTTGAAATACGCCACCAGAAACGCCGCTATCATGAGCGCGGACATGAACATCGCCACCGCGGAGAATACGCGCTTGCACGCGCTCGCACGCGAGCGGCTCTCCGCCGCTTCCGCCGCGCCCGAAAACTCAACCGCCGCCGCGTATTCCTGCCGTCCGCCGTCCGCCGCGCGTCCGCCGTCCGTACGGAGAATATCGCTGTCCTGCGTCATGTAAGGCACCACGGCGAGGGGCACGACGATGGGCTGCAGCTGAATGGTGTTGTGCTTCGGGGCGACGATGGGCACGGGACCGCCTATGCCGACGGGTTTCATGACCGTGGTGGTCGCGCCCTCGTCGAGCTGGGGACTGCCGTACGCTTCGCTCTCGTAAAGAACCGGCTCTTCCGCGGGGACTGTTTCCGCCGCGGGGACGAACTCGGAAGCCGGTGTCGCCGAATGATTGTCTTTCTTTGCCATATGTCCTCCGTACGCCCTGACGGGCGCAAAGATCTTGCTGTCGCTTTCAGCTCAGCGCACGCGCGTGTAGCCCGTGCGGAGAGGAGTGATGAACGAACACACCGCGGCGAGGATCACGTTGAATGCCGCCGTCACGAACAGGGTGAAGAACTCGCTCGTGTTCCAGCCGTAGATGAAGTCGTCCATGAAATCTATCTGCTCAAGCCCGACGGCTTCCGCGCCCGCCAGCGCCGCGACGAATACGGCTATGACGGACAGCAGATACACCGCCGCGCACGCAGTATAACGTCTGGGCTTTATCGCGCCGAACAGTCCCGTCACCGCCTTGACGACGTTGACGAGCACGGCGAGAAGCCCGACCGTCAGGATCATTTCCGGCACCATGTCGAGCCAGAGCGCGTTGACCGCTTCGCCAGACCAGCCGAGTTCCGCACTGCCGCGGAAGGCGTCGATCCAGCCGGAGATCACGTCGAATTCCCGCGGCACAAGCCTGAAAGGAAGATCCGCCGTCACCCCCGCCGCCGCAAGCGCGAAAGGCAGTATGACCGCCGCCGACGCGACGAGCATGATGACCGCGGAGATGAAATTGCGGGTGCGGACGGTCCTCTTCCAGCGTCTGCCGGCGTCCTTTTCGGCAGGCTGATAGTCCGAGGCGGTGGACGCGGTGCGCTCCTCCTCTTCCGCCGCCGGCGAATCGTACTCGAGCCGCGGCGTAACGACGAACTCCTGCACTACTGCAGGCATCCGCTTCTCCGCCGCGCCCGTCATCGGTTCGGGCGCAAGCCTTATGCCGGCGTCGTCGACTTTCCGTCCGTCACGAGAGAACTTTCCGTCCATATCACTTCTTTGTCCCGCCGTCCGCGGAGGAATAGTCGTCCGAGGGCGAATACTGCATCAGGGGCTGATCCTGCGTGACGTAGGGAACGAACGCCACGGGCTGAACGATGGGCGGCATCTGATAAGGCTCGCCCGTTTCCTTGTTGTAAAGCACGGGCGCGCCGTACGGATAGCCGTAGGGGTACGCTCCCGGCATATAGTGCGGAGCGCCGGAGAAATTGGGCGTTTCCTTGTCCTCCGCCGCCTTTTCTATGGGTTTAGTCTGCGCTTCCTTGAACGCCTCGCCGGCGAACTCCTCGAAAGTGGGAGTCTTCTGCGCGTCGAGGTCCTCTTCCGGAGCTTTGAGCACCTTGGTCTTTTTGCGTATGGGCGCGGACTGCCTGATGAGTCCTTTTTCGAGCAGTTCCACGGAACGGGCGCGGCTTCTGCCGCAGCGCGTGCACCTCAGCGCGTCGGAGGCGTTGACTCCCCCGCACACGGGGCACACGAAAGGATCCTTCAGCTCGTCCATGTTCTCCGCCGCGGAATAAGGATCGGCATAGAAGGCGGAATAGTTCCTCACCGCCGCCGACAGTTTCTTGAGCTGCGCCACGTCCTCGGAGCCGAGCTCGTTGACTTTTTCGCGGTAAGCGTCCAGCATGACCGCCTGTTTGGCGAGTTCGTCATTGGTCTTGCGGCGATAGTCCTCGATGTCCTGCATCGCCTTCGCCTTGTCGCGTTCCACACGGCGTTTCATGCGCGCGATCTCTCTGTCCGCGCCGTCCATGCGCTCCTTGATCATGAGGTCCGCGTCCATCTTGTTGCGGCGCATCTCCATGACGTCCTCTTCGGTGAAGGGGCTGGACGGATCCTCCACGGGCGCGCCGCAGTGCGAACAGAACTTCGAGCCCGGCAGATTCTCCGCGCCGCAGATCGCGCACACCGGCCGCCGGAGCACGCCGAGCAATTCGCCGCAATGCGCGCAGAATCGGCTGCCCGCGTTATTGCGCGTGCCGCACGCGGGGCATTTCACTTCGTAATTCGCAACGACTTCCGCTCCGCAGGTGGCGCAGTACGCCTGTCCGCGTTCGACCTCGCTGCCGCATACTTTGCAAGTGAACATATATCACCTCAGTCTTTATTATCGCAATTATAACGCCGTCCCCCGCTTTTTGACAAGCGCGGACGGGATGTCAGCCCTTGAACCCGTCCTTGAGCGCGACTATGCTGCCGAACCTCCCGTTTCCTTTGGAAACGAAATAGCCCTCTCTCAGAAACTGGAACCTCTCTCCCTCGGGCGCGTCCGCCGCGAAGCGTTCCACCTTGCCGGAAAGTACGGTGAGCGAGTCCGGATTGAGCCTGTCCATATAGTCGCCCTCGCCGTCCTCGATGAGATAGTCGTACATGAACATCTCCGCGTCGGCGCAGTCGCGCGCGTTCACCCAGTGTATCGTGCCCTTGACCTTGACCGCCGCGCCCTCTTCGCCGGACTTCGTGCCGGGGATATATTCGACATGCACCGCTTCCGGCGTGCCGTCCGGGGAGAGATCGCAGCTCTTGTATTTTACCACATACGCACCCTTCAGGCGCACCGTTCCGTCGGGTTTAAGGCGGAAATATCTGGGAGGAGGATCGAGAGCGAAATCGTCGCGCTCTATCCACAGCTCGCGCGAGAATGTCGCCGTGTGCGTGCCCGCGCCGGGATCGCGCGGATTGTTCTCGATGACGGCGGTCTCCTCCGCGTCTTCGGGATAGTTGTCCACTATGACCTTGAGGGGACGCAGCACCGCCATTGCGCGCGTCGCGTGCTCGTTGAGGTATTCCCTCACGCAGTGTTCGAGCATGGCTATGTCCACAACGCTGTCCGCCTTCGCCACTCCTATGCGGCCGCAGAAGTCGCGCACGGCTTCGGGAGGATAACCCCTCTCCCTGATGCCCGAAAGCGTGGAAAGACGGGGATCGTTCCAGCCGTCCACCACCTTTTCGTCCACCAGCCGCTTGAGAAAACGCTTGCTCATGACGGTGTGCGTGAGGTTGAGCCGCGCGAACTCTATCTGTCTCGGCCGCGGATCGAAACCGCAGTTCTCCGTCACCCAGTCGTAAAGAGGACGGTGGTTCTCGAACTCCAGCGAACACAGCGAATGCGTGATGCCCTCGATCGCGTCCTCCAGGGGATGCGCAAAATCGTACATGGGATAGATCACCCACTCCCTGCCCGTATGCGGATGTTCCGCATGGCAGATGCGGTAGATGACGGGATCGCGCATGTTGATGTTGGGCGACGACATGTCGATCTTCGCGCGGAGCACTTTCTCTCCGTCCGCGAATTCGCCCGCTCTCATGCGCGCGAAGAGGTCGAGGTTCTCCTCCACGCTGCGGTTGCGGTACGGGCTCTCCTTTCCGGGTTCGGTGAGAGTGCCGCGCGTGGCGCGGATCTCTTCCGCCGAGAGGTCGCACACATACGCCTTGCCCTCTTTTATGAGTTTCACCGCGCAGTCGCACATCTGTCCGAAATAGTCGGAGGCGTGCAGCTCTCTGTCCCATTCGAAACCGAGCCAGCGGATGTCCTCCTTAATGCTCTCCATATACTCGACGTCCTCCTTGACGGGGTTGGTGTCGTCGAAGCGGAGATTGCATTCGCCGCCGAATTTTTCCTTGATGCCGAAATTGATGCATATCGCTTTCGCGTGCCCGATGTGCAGATACCCGTTGGGCTCCGGGGGGAAGCGCGTGATGATCTTGTCGTGTTTGCCCGACCTGAGATCGTCGACTATGACGTCCTCGATGAAATTGGAAGGTTCGGGAATGTTCATGTTCTCGTTCATTTGCGTCCTGCCGAAAAATAGTAAGAATATTCTAACGCATATGCGCGCGTTTGACAAGCGCGCATGCGCGGATTAAAGATAAAATCCTATCGAATATCGGAAAAACCGGCGGAAAAATACGGATCCGCGCCGCCTCAATCACCGCCGCGCCCGTCGCGGCAACTGCCCGAAAGGTTTACCTCGGAAGAGTTCAGACGCATGTATCCGTCCTCGAAACGGAAACCGAAACGTTCGAGTTCCGGGTGCTCGCCGCGCACCGCGAGAGGCACGGGATTGAGCGAAAACTTGAAGAGCATCGCCCGCAGGAAAAATTCCTTATCTCCGGGGTTTATATCTTCGTTTTTTATCTTAAAGTGCGTTATTGTGACAAAATCGCCCACTTCCGCGCGCATGAGTCCGACGGGTTCGCCGTTCTCTCTCATGACGAAATTTGCGCCGCTTACGGCGACGTCGATGCCGAGATCGGCATAGAGCTTTTTCAAAGTTCCGCGGTCTTTTTCGAAATCTACCGTCAGCATGTTCACTCTCCGTATTCCACGCTCACGAGAGTCAGCCCTTCGGGCGGCATGGTCTTGCCGGCGAGAGTCCTGTCCCCCGTTGCGAGTACGCGCCTCACGTCGGCGGCGGTGAGCTTGCCCTGTCCGGCGTAGACGAGCGTGCCCGCGATTATGCGCACCATGTTGTACAAAAAGCCGTTCCCCGTGACGTAAATGCCGAGAGTGCCTTCGCTAAGAATCCCGTCCCGGACGTCGCCGTCCGCTTCCAATCTCATGGAATAGACCGTGCGGACGGTGCTTTTCACCGCCGATCCGCTCGCCTCGAAGCACTTGAAGTCGTGCTCCCCTTCTATGATGTCGGCGCATTCGCGCATTGCCGCGAGGTCGAGAGGGACGACGATGTGCGCGTGGGTGCCCTCCAGCATGGGGCGGCGGTGGCGCGAAACGTAAATGTTGTAGCGGTAGGTCTTGCGCTTTGCGGAAAACCGCGCGTTGAAATCGTCGGGAACCGGCTCGCAGGAGAGCATGCTGATGTCGCGCGGGAGCGCGGTGTTGACGGCGAAAGGTATCTTCTCCGGCGGAATGGCGGTGTCGGCGTCGAAGTGCACGACCTGCCCTTCCGCGTGGACTCCCGCGTCCGTTCTGCCGCTCGCCGTCGCCTGCGTGGGAGTGCCGAAAGTGTCCGAAAGCGCCTTTTCCAGCGCCTCCTGCACGCTCGGACCGTTGAGCTGACGCTGCCAGCCGACGTAGTGCTTTCCGTAATAGGAAACGACCGCGCGGTACCTCACACCAACCCTCCGAAGATGAGCGTGTCCATCGCGCCGCCGAAATAGTACCTGTCCAGCAGTACCGCGACGAAATACGCCGCAATGAGCAGAAAACCGACGAAGTCCGCCGCACCCAGCTTCATCACTTTCATCTTGGTGCGGTTCTCCGTGGCGTTGTAACACCTCGCGTCCATGGCGAAGGCAAGTTCGTCGGCGCGTCTGAAAGAGTTGACAAAGAGAGGTATGAGCACGGGCAGCAGCGCTTTCGCACGCGCGATGAGCCCCCCCGTGTCGAAGCTGGCTCCCCTCGCCTTCTGCGCCGCGATGATCTTCTGCGTTTCCTCGAAAAGAGTGGGGATGAACCTGAGCGCGATGCTCATGATCATGGCGATGTCGTGCACGGGGACTTTGATGTACTTGAGCGGTTTGATGAGGCTCTCCGTGCCGTCCGCCACTTCCACGGGAGTGGTGGTGAGAGTAAGCAGCGACGCGCCGCTGATGAGCAAAACGAGCCTTAATGCCATCTTTATGGTGGTGTGAACGCCTTGATCGGTGATTTGCAGCGCTCTCCAGCTCCACAGCACCTCGCCGTCGCTTATCATGAAAAGATTGATGACCGCGGCAAAGAGAACGATGAAGATTATCGCGCGGACGGACTTCAGCACCGAGAGCATGGGAAGCCGCGCGATCAGGATGACGAACAGCAGCACCGCCGCCGTCATCATGAAACCGAAGTAAGTGTTGACGAAAAATATCGCCACCACGAACATGATCGTGAGCACGAGTTTCATGCGCGGATCCATGCGGTGCACGACGGAGCCCGTGGGATAGTACTGTCCGAACGCTATGTCCTTAAACATTCTCCCCGTCCTCCTTCTCCGCAGTGCCTGTCACTTCTCCGCCGTCGGCATACAGTTCCGTATCTCCGCCCGTTTCGTCATGTCCACCCTGCAGTATCGCTGCGGTCGCACCGCTCGCTGCGGCCGTGCCGCTCGCTGCGGTCGCACCGCCCGTCGCCTCGTCTATTGTTTCGCCGTCGGCTTGCAGTTCCACTTCTTCGCTTGTTTTGTCACGTTCGGTCTGCAGTCTCGCTGCGGTCGCACCGCCGGATTTGTATGCCGCGAGCGCATCGGCGAGTTCGCGCGGAGTTACTATGGTGCGCGGCAGGGATATGCCGCGCTCCGCAAGGCGGTCGACAATGCGCGCCGCGGTGGGCAGCGCGAGTCCCGCCGCCGCGAGTTCTTCCCTCGCGCCGAACACTTCCGCCGGCGTGCCGTCCGCGACGACTTTGCCGTCCTTGAGCGCGACTATCCTGTCCGCCATTTCCGCGATGTCGTCCATATAGTGCGACACCATGATGACTGTGGGGCTGACCTCTTCGTGCAGCTTTTTCACCAGCGCGAGTATCTCGCGTCTGCCCACGGGATCCAGCCCCGCGACAGGCTCGTCGAGCACGAGGATTTTCGGCTCCATGGCGATGACGCCGGCTATTGCCGCGCGGCGTTTCTCGCCGCCGGACAGTTCGAAAGGACTGCGCTCGGCGAACTCGGAGTAAGGCAGTCCCACCACTTCCATTGCGCGGCGGACTCTGCGGTCTATCTCGTCCTTTTCGAGCTTCATGTTTTTGGGACCGAAAGCGACGTCTTTCGCCACCGTGTCCTCGAAAAGCTGATATTCGGGATACTGGAACACCATGCCTACGGTGAAACGCAGGCTCTTCAGCGTCTTTTTGTCGGAGGCGTTCATACCTGCGACGCGCACCTCGCCCTCCTGCACCTTGACAAGCCCGTTGAGGTGCTGTATGAGCGTGGATTTGCCGGAGCCCGTCGCGCCGATGAGCCCGACGAACTCACCCTCTTCCACGGCAAGGTTCACGCGGTCGAGCGCACGCTTCTCGAAGGGCGTCTTGACGGAATAGGTGTAAGTCAGATCTTTCAGTTCAACTGCGAGCATATTCCCTCCACCAGTTCGTCCTCGTCCGTGACCGTGCCGTCGAAGGTGAAGCCGCGCTCCGTGAGCATGCGCGCGATCTCCGTGGCGGGAGGAAGCGCGAGCCCGCACGCCTCGACTTCGGGGGAGGCGAACACCTCCGCCGGCGTACCGTCCAGCGCGACTCTGCCCTTGCGCAGGACTATCACTCTGTCCGCCTGCGCCGCTTCGTCCATATTGTGCGTTATGGAAATGACCGTAATGCCGGAATCGTTGAGTTTCTTCGCCACGTCCATGATCTCAGCCCTGCCTTCGGGATCGAGCATGGAAGTGGATTCGTCGAAAATGATGATGTCCGGCTTCATGGCGAGCACGCCGGCTATGGCGACGCGCTGTTTCTGTCCGCCGGAGAGCTTGCTCGCGCTGCGCGTGCGGAACTCGTTCATTCCCACCGCGGTGAGCGCCCAGTCCACGCGCTCGATAATCTCCTCGCGCGGAATGCCCACGTTCTCCGGGCCGAAAGCCACGTCGTCCTCTATGACGGTCGCCACCATCTGGTTGTCCGGATTCTGAAACACCATGCCCGCCTTTCTGCGGACGTCGAAAGTCCTCTCCTCGTCGCGGGTGTTGATGCCCTCTATGAGCACGTCCCCGGCAGAGGGGACGAACAGCCCGTTGAGGAGCTTGGCAAGCGTGCTTTTGCCGCTGCCGTTCATGCCCGTGAGCGCGACGAACTCTCCCCTCTCCGCGGAAAAGGAAACGTTGCGGAGCGCGCGGACGGTCTGTCCTTCTCCGACTCTGTACGAATAACTGACACCGATGAGTTCTATCTGCGGCATAATGTTGGATTATAACACAAAAACCGCAAATTGAAAAGCGATTGCCGCGGACGGGGACAAGTTTATGGTGCGCGCGGCGCGCGCGGGACCGCACCGATGCGGACGCGCGCGTTTTATCGAAACGCGTCGAATAAAGCCGCGCATATTGCGCCGCCGCGGCTGTGATATAATTACAGATGAAGCGCGTATCGCAAACGCAGCTTCAGGGAGATATTAAAATGCGTAAAAAAATCATCGCCGCGGTCATTGTGACGGCACTCGCGCTCTGCCTTGCGTTCACACTCGCCGCATGCAACAATAACGACGGCGACGGAGGAAAGGAAGGCGGCGACACCGGCACGCTGTACTCCATCCAGGCGCCCGCCGCGTCCGACGTCTACACCGTATCGGGACTGCCCGAAAGCGCGCGCGAAGGCGACGCCGTGACCTTCACCGTCACGCTGACTCACCCCGCGGACAGCGTGCTCAATTATGTCGAAGTGTACGGCTCGGAAATGAAATACAACAAGCTCACCCCTGCAGACGACGGCTCTTATTCGTTCACGATGCCCGCGGAACCGATTCGCGTCACCGTCGACGCGGATTATTATCCCGACAACGACACGGACAATTTCCTGACCTGGGACGAGGACAATCCGACAACGGCAGAAAAATGGATTCCTCACTATGACGGCGATATGTATTTCGATTCCGACAACCTGTCGCTTGTCGCAAACGTAACGGATGACCCGAAGGGCACCGGCGGCTGGTTCAACAATCACGAAGAAAGGGCCTTTTCTCTCAACGAGGACGTAATTCCCAACGATGCTCTGACCGTCACCTATGAGGAAGAAGGCAATCGCAACGACGCATATATGTTCACCGTCGACATCGACCGCTCTAAAATCAATGCCGGCACGGCGAAAATCGTGCTCGTCGTGGAAAACAATTCGTCTTTCGGTGACGAATCCGTGCTCGCCTGCACCATAACCGTGACCGAACGCGAACCTTACGAAACAGTCGAAATCTGGACGGAAACGGTCATATTTGACGTTTCCGCAATAGAAAACGACGAAAATACGGAAGATCTTTACTTCACTTTCACGGATAAAGATTACGACGACGGCACATATGCACAGCAATTTCAGACGATTTTGGAAACTGACTACGAAATCGTAGACGGAAAAATCGAACTGACAATAAATTACGTTGTCGGCCACGAATACGAAATCACCCTTGACTATCGCATGGGAGAGCCCAAACCCGCCGTCCCCGACATATCTTTTCAGAATGCCGACGGCGGAGAATATCAATCGGGAGTGCTGACCTTCTCCAAGGACGGCGGCTCGATAGAGTTGGCGCTCGAATAGGCTGCATCGGTAACAATCATGAAAAAACGCGGCATAAACGCCGCGTTTTTCATTTGTACTGACTTTATCCGGTTGCGTCCGCCGCCGCGTCCGCGTCCTCTTCCGTGCACGGGCACGCGCGCATCAGTATGTGGGCGTGTGTATGATTAAGATACACCTTATACGTTACGGAAATATTTTCAAACAGTTGATTGACTTAAACATTCCGCGATAGTATAATCCTTTTTGCACGAGCCGAAAGGCTTTTTCTACGATTACAAGTTTATATACTATGGAGGTCTTTATGAAAAAGATGACTATCGACGGTAATACCGCAGCGGCGCACATCGCATATGCGTTCTCCGACGTCGCGGCGATTTACCCCATCACGCCCTCCTCTCCCATGGCGGAAAACTGCGACGAATGGGCGGGGCAAGGCAGGAAAAACATCCTGGGCAACGTGTTGAAGATCGTCGAAATGCAGTCCGAAGCGGGCGCCGCGGGCGCGGTCCACGGTTCTCTTGCCGCGGGCGCGATGACCACGACGTTCACCGCCAGCCAAGGCTTGCTGCTCATGATCCCGAACATGTACAAGATCGCGGGCGAGCTGCTCCCCTGCGTGTTCCACGTTTCGGCGCGCGCGCTTGCCGCACACGCGCTGAGCATATTCGGCGACCACGCGGACGTCATGGCGTGCCGTCAGACGGGCTTTGCGATGCTCGCGTCCAACTCCGTTCAGGAAGTCATGGACATGAGCCTTGTGGCGCATCTTTCCACGCTTAAGGCCTCCGTCCCCTTCATCAACTTCTTCGACGGTTTCAGGACCTCCCACGAAGTGAGCAAGATCGACGTCATCGACTACGACGAGATCAAGAGCCTCGTGGACTTCGACGACATCGACCGTTTCCGCGCGCGTTCCCTCAACCCCGAACATCCTCATCAGGCGGGCACGGCGCAGAACCCCGACATCTATTTCCAGAACAGAGAAGCCGCCAACAAGTACTACCTCGCGGTGCCCGGCATCGTGCAGGCGATGATGGACAAAGTGGCGACCGTCACGGGCAGACAGTACCACCTCGTTGACTACTACGGCGCAAAGGACGCCGACCGCGTCATCATCCTCATGGGCAGCGGCTCGGAAGCAGTCGAAGAAACGGTCGACTACCTCAACGCCAAGGGCGAAAAGGTGGGCGTGCTCAAAGTCAGGCTCTACCGTCCCTTCCCCGCGGAACAGCTCGTCGCCGCGCTCCCCAAGACCGCGAAGAAGATCACCGTCCTCGACCGCACCAAGGAAGCGGGTTCCCTGGGCGAACCTCTCTACCTCGACGTCGTCGCCGCGCTTGACGAGCTCAAGGTCAAGGCGGAAGTGCTGTGCGGCAGATACGGACTGGGCAGCAAGGAGTTCAATCCCTCCATGGCTGCCGCGGTGTACGAGAACATGAAGGAGGGCAAGAAGAACCACTTCACCGTCGGCATCATCGACGACGTGACCGGCACTTCCCTCGACATCAAGGAAAAGATCGACGTTGCCGATCCTTCCACCATCTCCTGCAAGTTCTACGGCCTCGGCTCCGACGGCACCGTCGGCGCGAACAAGAACAGCATCAAAATCATCGGCGACCACACCGATAAGTACGCGCAGGGCTACTTCTCCTACGACTCCAAGAAGTCGGGCGGTCTCACGGTGTCCCACCTCCGCTTCTCCGACAAGCCCATCCGCGCGACCTACCTCATCGACCAGGCGGACTTCGTGGCGTGCCACAACGAGTCCTATGTGCTCCGTTACGACATGCTCTCCGACCTCAAGGACGGCGGCACCTTCCTGCTCAACAGCATATGGTCCCCCGACGAGATGGACAAGCAGCTCCCCGCAAAGATGAAGAACCAGATCGCGAAAAAGCACATCAAGTTCTACACCCTCGACGGTCTTGACGTCATCACCAAACTCGGCGCGTCCAAGGGCGTGAACACCGTCATGCAGGCGGCATTCTTCAAACTCGCGAACGTCATCCCCTATGCGGACGCCGAGAAATACATGAAGGAAGCCATCAAGAAGACGTACGGCAGAAAGGGCGACGCGGTCGTCAAGATGAACTGCGACTGCATCGACAACGCCATCGCCAACCTCAAAGAGGTCAACTATCCCGAAAGCTGGGCGACCACCACTTCGGGTGCGGATCCTCTGCCCGTCCCCGACGACGAGTACTACAAGACCTTCGTCGCGCCCATCACCGCGCAGGAAGGCGACAAGCTGCCCGTCAGCGCGTTCTCTCCCGACGGCGTCGTCCCCACCGGCACGACCAAGTTCGAGAAGCGCGGCATCGCGGTGAACGTGCCCGAATGGATCGTGGACAACTGCATTCAGTGCAACCGCTGCTCCCTCGTCTGCCCTCACGCGGCGATCCGTCCCACGCTTGCCACGGCGGAAGAGCTTGCGGACAAGCCCGAAGGCTTCGTCACCAAGCCCGCCATCGGCTTCAAGGGCTACGAGTTCCGCATGCAGGTCAGCCCCTATGACTGCTCCGGCTGCAACAACTGCGTCAACGTCTGCCCCGCCAAGGAAAAGGCGCTGCGCATGATCCCCATCGCGGAATCCATCGAGAAGGACGCCGCCAACTGGGACTATGCGGCATCCCTCAAGGAGACTTCCGCTCCCATCCCCGCAAACAAGGTCGCGTCCGTCAAGAACAGCCAGTTCAAGAAGCCGCTGTTCGAGTTCTCCGGCGCGTGCGCGGGCTGCGGCGAGACTCCTTACGTCAAGCTCATCACCCAGCTCTTCGGCGACAGAATGATCATCGCCAACGCTACGGGCTGCTCCTCCATCTACGGCGGCAGCGCTCCCACCTGCCCCTACACCAAGAACGACGAGGGCAAGGGCCCCGCGTGGGCGAACTCCCTGTTCGAGGACAATGCGGAATTCGGCTTCGGTATGCACCTCGCTTATCAGGCGCGCCGCAACGTGCTGAACAACATCATGACCAACATCATCGGCCTCGACACCATCTCCCCCGCCATGAAAGAAGCCATGACGGAATGGATGGACGGCAAGGACGACGGCGAACTCTCCAAGGCGGCTGCAGCCAAGATCATGGAACTGCTCCCCTCCGAGAAAGAGAACGCCAACGGCATCACTCTCGATCTGCTGAACAGAGTCGAAGCGCGCAAGGACTGCCTCATCAAGAAGTCCGTGTGGATCATCGGCGGCGACGGCTGGGCGTATGACATCGGCTACAACGGCGTCGACCACGTGCTCGCAAGCGGCGAGGACGTCAACATCCTCGTGCTCGACACCGAGGTGTACTCCAACACCGGCGGTCAGGCTTCCAAGTCCACCCCCACGGGCGCGATCGCGAAGTTCGCCGCCACCGGCAAGCGCACCAAGAAGAAAGACCTCGCCCTGCTCGCGATGGACTACGGCTATGTCTACGTCGCGCAGGTGTCCATGGGCGCGGATATGAACCAGGTCGTCAAGGCGTTCGCGGAAGCGGAAGCGTATCACGGCCCCTCCATCATCATCGCCTACGCACCCTGCATCAACCACGGCATCAACATGACCAAGTCCCAGCTGGAGATGAAGAAAGCCGTGGACACCGGCTACTGGCAGCTCTTCCGCTACAATCCCGACCTCGCGGACACCGACGCCAACCCCTTCACCTTGGACAGCAAGGAACCCACGGAAGATTATCAGTCCTTCCTCATGGGCGAAGTGCGTTACGCGTCCCTGGTCAAGCAGAACCCCGACGCGGCGAAAGTCCTCTTCGAGAAGAACGAACGCGACGCGGCACAGAAGCGCGCCTTCTACGCCCGCAAAGCGGAGTCCAACTGGAAACCCGGCAAGAACTGACGCCACTCGACAAAACAGCAAACGCCGCCCTTTTCGGGGCGGCGTTTGCTTTTCTGCATACCGGCTTTTACGACGATAATACCATTCGCATAGACCGTCACAAAATACATCGAATATTGTAATTGCGCACTTAATATATACACATCTGCTATGATAAGTCAATATTTTGCATTAATTTTAGAATATTATTGATTAAATATACGTAACATTACTTTTCTATGTATGTTTTAGATGAAAAAGTACGCCGAATACTATATTCGATGTACTTTTTTCGCGGCGGGAGCCGCGTTTTTCAGTTGAGGGAGTAGGCGACGGCGCATGCCGAGATAGGCGGTATGGCGAGGGTGTCTACAGTGTCGCCGGTGAAGGCGTCGAGGGCATTCACGTCGCGGTAGATTGTGTGGAAGCAGGGGTTGTAGTAGGTGCGGAGGACGTCCTTGCCGTCCTCGGACACGCGCTCGAAGACGGTGAGGTCGCTGTCGTTCAGGAAGCGCAGCGTGCCGCGGAGGGCGTTCGCGTTCCTGCGGCGGAGCTCGCCGAGGGCGCGGTAGTGCCCGACGAGGTCGTCGTCCTCTCTGCCCCAGGGGTAAGTCGCGCGGTTGAGCGGGTCCTCGAAGCCCTGCACTCCCGCCTCGTCGCCGTAGTAGACGCAGGGGACGCCGGGCAGGGTGTATTGCAGGATCGCCGCCGCTTTCAGGCGGAGTTTCGCAAAGGCGTAGTACTCGTCCGAGAGCCTGTATGCCCTGCGTTCCGCCTTAGCATACGGCGCTTCCGCTCCGGAAAGCGCGGTGAGCGCGCGCACGGTGTCGTGGGAGCCTATGAGCGTAAAGCACACGTCCATGCTCTCCTTGGGATAGTGCTCCGCAATGAGCGTGACCGCGTCGCGAAAACCTTCGCGGTCGCCTTTCATGATGAGGTCGAAGACGGCGCGGCGGAAGGGATAGTTCATCACACCGTCCAGCTCGTCGCCCATGAAATAGGGGCGCCATGTGCCGTAGCTGACCTTGTCCGACGCATCCTCCCACACCTCGCCTATGACGAGCGCGTCCTTGTCCGCACGGCGGATCTTCGCACACAAATCTTCCGTAAAACCGGTGGGCAGCTCGTCCACCACATCCAGCCGCCAGCCGTCCGCGCCGGCTTTCGTCCACTTGTCTATCACGCCGCCCTTGCCGAGCACGAGGGAGCGGAAGCCCTTTGCGTCCTTGTTGACGGTGGGCACGACGGTGGAGCCCCACCAGCAGTGGTAGCTGTCCGGATAGTCGTAGAAGGTGTACCAATCGTAATAGGGCGACTGCTTGCTCTGATACGCCCCCACGCTGTCGAAATTGCCGAATTTGTTGAAGTAGACGCTGTCCGCGCCGGTATGGTTGAACACCCCGTCCAGCACGACGCGCATGCCGCGCCCGTGCGCCTCGGAGCACAGCTTTTTCACACCCTCGTCGCCGCCGAAGAGTTCATCCGCGCGCATATAGTCCGCCGTGTCGTAGCGGTGGTTGCTGGAAGAGAGAAAGACGGGAGAGAGATAAAGCGTGGTGACGCCAAGCTCCGCGAGATAATCAAGCCGCGAGATGACGCCCTCCGCGTTGCCGCCGAAGAAGTCGTCCGCGCGGTAGTCCTGCCCCTCCTCCGCGATGTCGGGAAGGTCGTACCAGTCCGCGTGCAATCTGCCCTTTTTGCGGAAATCCGGCGCCCCTTCACGCGCGAAACGGTCGGCGAAGATCTGATACACGACGCCGCTTTTTGCCCAATCAGGGGTTTTATACGCTCTTTTCGTCACGGTAAGCTGCCATTCCGGCAACCATTCGCCGCACACGGCGCAGCCGCCCCGACCTCTGCCGTAATAAGACGTCCTGCCCCCGGACACGCTCTCGAAGCGGTAGTACCACAGCCCGGCGACGGGTGCGGTCACGCTCCCCTCGTATACAATGTCGTCCCCTTCGAAACGCGCGAACCGAAGATCGGAGCGGAACTCCTCCGCCCCCCTGCGCAGGATGACGGTGACTTTGTCCGCGCTCTCCGCCGCGGGCAGCGCGAACCTGAACGCGACAGGCTCTCCCGCGACCGCCGCGCCGTATGGCGTCTTGTCTTTCAGCGGATCGTAATGCATATTTCCTCCTTCCGGGCTTCCGGCTCCGTCATGCCGGGCGGATACGCCGCGCCCGTCCGACCGTCATGCCGCGGACGGCGCCCGCGCATTTATGCGCGGATAAGATACGCGCCGCATTGCTGCGGCGCGTGACGTTCATTTGATTTTCTGCACGCCCCATATCCTGTCGGCGTATTCCTTGACCGCTCTGTCCGCGGCGAAGAAGCCTGCCTTGGCGATGTTGATGAGGGACATCCTGTTCCACCTCTCGGCGTCGCGGTAGACCTCGTCCACCTTCCGCTGTATGTCGCAGTAGGACGCGAAGTCCGCCAGCACCATATATCCGTCCGGCGTGCCTCCCCTGCCGATCGTGAGGCTGTCCGCTATCTCGGAGAAGTTCACTCCGCCGATGCCGTGGCGCAGCGCGTCGATGACGCGTTTGATCCTGGGGTCGGTCTGATAGTAGTGCGTGGGATTGTATCCCTTGCGCCACAGCTCCTGCACTTCCTCGGCGAGCAGACCGAAGAGGAAGATGTTCTCGTCGCCGACTTCCTCGTGGATCTCCACATTCGCGCCGTCCATGGTGCCCACGGTGAGCGCGCCGTTGATCATGAACTTCATGTTGCCCGTGCCGCTCGCCTCCTTGCCCGCGATGGAGATCTGCTCGCTCACTTCCGCCGCCGGCATGATGAGCTCCGCAAGCGTGACGCGGTAGTTCTCGAGGAAGACTACCTTGATCTTGCCTTTCACGTCGGGATCGTTGTTGATGACTTTGCCCAGCGTGCATATGAGGCGGATGATCTGCTTCGCCATATAGTAGGCGGAGGCGGCCTTCGCACCGAACACGAAAGTGCGCGGCTTTATATCGAGGTTCGGATTTTCCTTTATGCGGAAGTAGAGGTCGAGGATGTGCAGCGCGTTGAGCAGCTGGCGCTTGTACTCGTGCAATCTCTTGACCTGCACGTCGAAGATGGAGTCCGGATCCACGTCCACGCCGTTCGCTTCCTTGATGTAGGCGGCGAGGCGGACCTTGTTGTCGCGTTTGATGGCGGCGAGCTTTTTCAGCACGTCGCTGTCGCCCATATACCGCTGCAGATCCTTAAGCTTGTCCGCGTCGGTGAGCCACTTGTCCCCGATGAGTTCGGTGATGAGCGCCGCAAGCTCCGGATTCGCCTCCGCCACCCAGCGGCGGTGCGTGATGCCGTTGGTGACGTTGGTGAACTTCTCGGGGTGCATGGCGTAGTAGTCGCGGAACACGTCGTGTTTGAGTATGTCCGAATGCAGCGCGCTGACGCCGTTGATGGTGTGCGAAGTGACAAGGCACAGATTCGCCATTTTGATCTGTCCGTCGGAGAGGATCGCGTTGCGCGTGACGGCGTCCCAGTTGGAGGGGAAGAACTGCCACAGTTCTCCCACGAAACGCTGGTTGATCTCGTGCACGATCTGGTATATGCGCGGCAGCAGCGTCTGGAAAAGATCCTGCGGCCACTTCTCCAGCGCCTCCGCCATGACGGTGTGGTTGGTGTAGGAGACGCACCCCGTGGTGATGTCCCACGCCTTTTCCCAGCTCATGCCGTACTCGTCGAGCAGGATGCGCATAAGCTCCGGGATGCAGAGCGTCGGATGGGTGTCGTTGATGTGGATGGCAACGCAGTCCGCGAGGTTGTCCAGCGACGGATTGGTCTGCAAATGCCTCTTGATTATGCTCTGAATGGACGCGGAAACGAAGAAATACTGCTGCTTGAGCCTGAGCGACTTGCCCTCGATGTGGTCGTCGGCGGGATAAAGCACCTTGGAGATGGACTCCGCCATTGCCTTTGCGGACATCGCCTTGACGTACTCTCCGCGCGAGAACATGGACATGTCGAAGTCCACGGGAGCCTTGGACGACCAAAGTCTTATGCGGTTGACCGCGTCGGTGCGGTAGCCGGAGATGTTCATGTCGTAAGGCACCGCGAGCACGGTGGTGTAATCGCGCTGACGCACGGTGAGTTTGCCGTTTTCCCAATACTCGTCCACCACTCCGCCGAACTTGACCTCGTAAGTTTCCTCGGGACGCGGCGAGAGCCACACGCTACCCATCTTCAGCCATTCATCGGGCTGTTCGAGCTGCCAGCCGTCCACGATGACCTGCTTGAAGATGCCGTAGTCGTACATGATGGAGAAGCCGCTCGCCGCATATCCTTCGGACGTGAGCGCGTCCATGTACGCCGCGGCGAGTCTGCCCAGACCTCCGTTGCCCAGTCCCGCGTCGGGCTCGAAAGCGTAAAGCTCCTCGATGTCCGCGCCGAGATCCTTGACCGCCGCCGCGACCTGATCGGTTATGCCCATGTTGAAAAGGTGGTTCTTGAGAGATCTGCCCAGCAGGAACTCCATGGACATGTAGTAGACCTGCTTTGCGTTCTGCTCGCGCACTCTCTTCTTGAAGTTCACGCGCGTCTGCGTGAGAAGATCGCGCACGCATATGCACGTCGCCTGATAAAGCTGAGTCTTGCTTGCCTCCTCGGGCTTGACGCCGAAGTATCTTGCCATGAGGGAAACGATCTGATTTCTGAATTCTTTTGCCGTTACGTTGAATGCTGCCATTTTACCTTCTTTTCTCCCGTTTCCCCCTTCGGGAGAGCGTTTAGTCGATATTGTACGGAGAGCGGAAGCGTCTTCCGCCCTCCCGTAAGCCGCGCGCGGCGCGGCGGCGCGGCGCCTTGTCAGATGCCGCTGTAAATGTCGATGTACTTCTTTGCCGACACGTCCCAGCCGAAGTCGCTCTTCATGCCGTTAGACACCACCGCCTTCCAGTTCTCCTTATCGAAGAAAGTGCCGTAGGCGCGCCACACAGCGTCCAGCATGTCGTAGGCGTTGTAGGTCTTGAACGTGAAGCCCACGCCCGTCTTTTCCACGGGATTGTAAGGCTCGACGGTATCTTTCAGCCCGCCCGTTTCGCGCACCACGGGGACGGAGCCGTAGCGCATGGCTATCATCTGGCTCAGTCCGCACGGCTCGAACTTGGACGGCATGAGGAAGATGTCGCTCGCCGCGTACAGTTTGCTCGCGATGTCGCTGGAGAACTGCAGTATGGCGCGGAACTTGGACGGATACTGATCCTGCACGCGCTTGATGAGGTTCTCGTACTTCCAGTCCCCGGTGCCCAGCACCACCATCTGCACGTCCGCCTTCATGATCTCGTCTATGACCGCCGCCACGAGATCCATCCCCTTCTGCTCCGTGAGCCTCGTCACCATGGCTATCATGGGGCGGTTCTCGTCGTAGCCGAGGTCTATCATCTCGCAAAGCCCTTTCTTGTTGAGCTTCTTTTTGGAGTAGGAGCGCAGGTTGTAGTTTTCAAACAGCGCGCCGTCCGTCTTGGGATCGTAACGCACGGTGTCGATGCCGTTGATCACCCCGTGCAGTTTGTATCTGCGCTCCGAAAGTATGCCCTCCAGCCCGTATGAATAGAAGGGATCGAGGATCTCCGTCGCGTAAGTTTCGCTCACCGTCGTGACTGCGGAGGCAGCCTCTATGCCGCCTTTCATATAGTTCACGCAGCCGTCGTTCATGACGAGGGAATACGCCCATTCGGGCAGTCCCATCACGTCGCCGAGCAGTTCCGTGCCGTACTTGCCCTGGAACTCGATGTTGTGGATGGTGAACACCGTCCTGATGTTGCGGTACTCCTCCGAGAAGCGGTAGTACACGTCGAGATAGACGGGAGTGAGCGCGGTGTGCCAGTCGTTGCAGTGCATGACGTCCGGGAAAAACCCGATGAGCGGCAGCACTTCCGGCACCGCCTTGGAAAAGTAAGCGAACCTCTCGCCGTCGTCGAAGTGTCCGTAGAGTCCGCGGCGCTTGAAATAGAACTCGTTGTCGATGAAGTAATAGGTCACTCCGTCGTACACCGCCTCGTACACGCCGACATACTGTCTGCGCCAGCTCAGATCCACATAAGTCGAGCCGAGAAAGCGCATCCCGCTCTTGAAAGAGTCCTTTATCTCTTCCTTGTAGTAAGGAATTATGACGCGCGCGTCGTGACCGAGCTTGTTGAATGCCTTGGGCAGCGCGCCCGCCACGTCGCCGAGTCCCCCCGTCCTTGCGAAGGGCGCCGCTTCCGACGCCACGAATAAGATTTTCATGCTGACCTCCTGTCGATTTGCTCCGCGGCCGTCCGCCTTCCGCGCGGTCGTCCGCCCCTCCGCCCTCCCGGCGGATATATGCTGTCCGCGACGCGGACGTTTGCTCCCGCGCGCGGCGTCCGCCGCGCCGCCGTCAGATGATCTTGTTCTTCACCACCACCATGGGATAGCTCTCGTAACCCGCGAGCCTCCTGCCCGATTGTATGATGCAGGACTTGTCCGTGATGACATAATCCAGCTGCGCGTTCTCCATGACGATGCCGTTCTCCATGATGATGGAGTTGCGTATGACGGCGCCTTTGCCCACTTTCACGCTTCGGAAAAGTATGCTGTTCTCCACGGTGCCGCCCACCTCGCAGCCGTCCGCGATGATGGAATTGTGGACGTTCGCGCCCTCTTTATACTTGGTGGGGACGCTGTCCTTGACCTTGGTGAGTATGGTGGAGTGTCCGTAGAAGAGGTCCTCCCTCACTGCGGGATCGAGCAGATCCATGCTGCGCTTGAAATAGGTCGGGATACGGTCTATCACCGCGACATAGTTGTCGATCTCGTAGCTCATGACGTACAGCTCGTCCAGGCTCGCGCGCAGTATGTCTTTCTCGAAGTCGTACGCGCCGTGCGCATAGGCGTTGTCGATGAGGGAAATGAGCAGATCCTTCTTGATGTAATAGATGTTGAGGTTGCAAAGCTGCCTGCCCGTGTCCGTGGAAACGGGGAAACGCAGATCCTTTATCCTCTTGTTCTTGTCCGCCGTCACGACGAGTTTGCGCGGAGTCACGTCCTCGGTGGCGTACGTGAGCATGGTGATGTCCGCGCCGCGCTCCAGGTGGAACTTCGCCACTTCGTCGAAGTCGATGTTGAAGGCAATGTTCGTATTGCTGATGACGACGTAGTCCTCGGAGGATTTGAGCATGAATCCGCGCAGCATATAAAGCGCCTCTATCTTGCCCTTGTACACCTCGTGCGCCGCGTTGAACACGAAGGGCGGATACACCGATATGCCGCTGTTCTTGCGGTTGAGGTCCCAGTCGCGCCCCTGACGGATATGGTCCATGAGGCTGTTGTAGTTGTTGCGTGTGATGATGCCGATCTTGGTGATGTTGGCGTGCACGAGGTTGGAGAGCACGAAGTCGATGAGGCGGTACCTTCCGGCGTACGGCAGACTTGCCGTGGTGCGGTGTATCGTCAGATCGTTGAGATGGCTGTCCTCGTCGGACGCGAACAATACGGCGAGTGCGTTGTTTTTCATGTTCTCCTCCTTATCCTATCATTTCGTTTGCGCCGACAACGCTGCCCTCCGGCAGTTCGTATCCGGGCGCGATGACGCTGATCTTCCACTCACCGGGCTTGCACTCGGAGAGCGTTTCCCCCACCATGCAGCCCTTGCCCACGACGGCGTTCCAGCCCACTATGGAGTAGCGCACGTCCGCACCCTCCTCTACCACCGCGCCTGGCATGATGATGGACCCTTCGACATAGGCGTTCTTGCCTATCGTCGCGGAGTGCGAAACTATGCTGTCCTTGACCGTGCCGTGCACGACCGTGCCTTCCGAGATGAGGCAGTTCTGCACCCTGCCCGTGGGAGAAATGAACTGCGGCGGCTCCGCCATGTTCCTGGCGTATATCTTCCAGCTCTCGTCGTCGAGGTCGAGGTCCTCCTCCCCCGCGCCTCCGCGCAGCACGTCCATGTTCGCCTCCCAGAGAGAAGAGATCGTCCCCACGTCCTTCCAGTAGCCGTTGAACTGATAGGCGAACATCCTCTGTCCGTCCTTTATCATCTTGGGGATGATGTTCTTGCCGAAGTCGTTGTCGGACTCCTTGTTGGCTTCGTCCTCGACGAGGTACTTCCTCAGCACGCTCCACGTGAAGACGTAGATGCCCATTGACGCCTTGTTGCTCTTGGGCTGCTTGGGCTTTTCCTCGAACTCGTATATCTCGCCGTTCTTCTTCAGGTTCATGATCCCGAAGCGGCTCGCTTCCTCTATGGGCACGTCGCGCACCGCGATGGTGCAGTCCGCGCGGTTCTTCTTGTGGGACGCGAGCATCTCGGCGTAGTCCATCTTGTAGATGTGGTCACCCGACAGAATCAGGACATAATCGGGGTTATAGTCGTCGATAAACTCTATGTTCTGGTAGATCGCGTTCGCCGTGCCCTTGTACCATTCGCCGGATTTCGCGCGCATGAACGGGGGCAGGACGAAGATGCCGCCGGAGAGTCTGTCCAGGTCCCACGGCTGCCCGTTGCCTATGTACTGGTTGAGCTCGAAAGGCTGGTACTGCGTCAGCACCCCGACGGTGTCTATGCCGCTGTTGATGCAGTTGGACAGCGGGAAGTCGATGATGCGGTACTTCGCCGCGAAAGGCACCGCCGGCTTCGCCACGTCTTTCGTGAGCACGCCGAGCCTTGTCCCCTGACCGCCTGCGAGCAGCATGGCGATACATTCCTTCTTGACCGATTTCTTCATTTCTTTTCCTCCTTATTTACAGCTCTCAGGAACATCACCGAATTGGGCGGAATGTTCAGTTTGACGGAATACGGATAGCCGTGCGAGGGCTTGCCCACCGCGCGGAAGGACGGACGCCTTTCCTCCGAACCGCCGTATTTTTTCAAAGCGGACGTAAGCTCCGCCTTGTAGATCTTGTTTTCGGGTACGCCCATGACGTACTTGCGTCTTTCCACGGGCGAGAAGTTCACCACGCACACGATGTAATCCCCGTCCGCGGCGCGGCGTATGAAGGACACTATATTCTGCTTGTTGTCGTCCACCACGATCCACTTGAACCCGTCGAAGCTGCAGTCCAGCTGCCACAGGGCTTTGTTTTCGAGATAGAACGCGTTGAGATCCTGAATGAATTTGCGGAAAGTGCGGTGGCGCGGATAGTCCAGCAGGAACCAGTCCAGCTCCTGCGAATAGTTCCACTCTATGAACTGCGCGAACTCGTTGCCCATAAAGTTGAGCTTCTTGCCCGGATGCGCCGTCATGAAGCCGTAGAAGGCTTTCAGCCCCTCGAACTTCTGGTCGTAGTCGCCGGGGACTTTGTTGATCATACTCGCCTTGCCGTGCACGACTTCGTCGTGGGAGATGGGCAGGATATAGTTCTCCGAATACGCGTAGGTGATGGCGAACGTGAGGTCGTTGTGGTTGTCCTTGCGGAAGAAGGGATCGAGCGCCAGATAGTGCAGGCAGTCGTTCATCCACCCCATGTTCCACTTGAAGTTGAAGCCCAGCCCTCCCTGATAGGCGGGCAGCGTCACCATGGGGAACGCGGTGGACTCTTCCGCTATGGTGAGCGCGCCGTGGTGCTTGGTGAGAATGGCGGTGTTCATCTTCTGCAGGAACTCTTTCGCTTCGAGGTTGTAGTTGCCGCCGTAGATGTTGGGCGTCCACTCCCCGTCCTTTCTGCCGTAGTCGAGATAGAGCATGCTCGCAACGGCATCGCAGCGTATGCCGTCTATGTGGTATTCGTCGAACCAGAACATCGCGGCGGAAATGAGGAAGCTCTTCACCTCGTTCTTGCCGAAGTCGTAGACCTTGGTCCCCCACTCCTTGTGCTCGCCTTTCCTGGGATCGGCGTACTCGTAGAGCGGCGTGCCGTCGAACATCGCCAGCCCGTGTTCGTCGCGGGGAAAATGCGCAAGCACCCAGTCGAGTATGACTCCTATCCCCGAACGGTGGCAGCGGTCCACGAATTCCATAAAATCCTTTGGCGTGCCGTAGCGCGAAGTAGGCGCGAACATTCCCGTGACCTGATAACCCCAGCTTCCGTCGTAGGGATACTCCGTGACGGGCATCAGTTCCACATGGGTGTACCCCATTTTTTTCAGATAAGGAATGAGCTGGTCCGCAAGCGCGGTGTAACTCAGGCAGTTCCCGTCCGGATACCTGCGCCAGCTGCCGGCGTGGATCTCGTAGATGTTCATCGGCGAGCCGTAGGGGTTGTAATCCTTGCGCTCGGTCATCCACTTGCGGTCCTTCCAGTGGTAGCCGGAGATGTCGTAAAGTTTGGAGGCGTTGGCGGGCGCGGTCTCGAAATGCAGCCCGTAAGGATCGCACTTGAACACCGTCCGCCCCGTCTTGTCCGTGACGGCGTACTTGTAGGTGTCGTACTGCTTCAGACCGGGTATGAACGCCGACCATATCCCGTCCGACATTTCCATCGGATTCGCCGACGCGTCCCAGCCGTTGAAGTCGCCGACGACGGAAACCGACGCCGCGTTAGGCGCCCAGACGGCGAATTTCCACCCCTGCTCGCCGCCTTCGGCCGCCGGAGCGGGCGAAAACATCTTTTGCGCCTGGTAATTGGTGCCCTCGTGAAACAGATAAGTTGCGTAGCTGTCCGGCGTAATGGACATTCTCACGTATTCTCCGAAAAGTATTTGCAATTCTGCCTTTTCATTATAGCAAAATATGCGCGCGCACACAAGAGGGAATAATAAAAATCGGCAAAAATGCCGTTTTTGATGAAATCGTATTGCACAAATTGTCGTATTTTGCGCGGTTTTCGCCATATCGGCGGCAAAAAATCACCGCCGCTTCGGCAATGTGTCGCAAACCGTGCAGCGGACTTCCCTCTCCGCCGCCGCGCGGACGCGGTCGCGTTCCGCGCCGTCCGCAAAAAAGGCGCACACCGCGCTTCCGCTCCCCGTCATCACCACGTTCTCCGCTCCCGCCGCGCGCAGCACTGCGGCGGCGCGCGCCGTGCCGGGGTTGAGCTTCGCCGCCGGCGCGTACAGATCGTTGAAATACTCTCCCTCCCTCGGAGGAAGATCTCCGCGCGCTTTCATCGCGTCGTACTCCGCATACGCCGCCGCGGTGTCCACACCCCCTTCCGGAAGCGCGACAAGCACCTTGCGCGGCGTGAAAGGAAGCTCCTCCACGCACTCTCCCGCACCGGTAACGCGCGCGTCGCCGCCGAGATACATGTACGGAACGTCGGAGCCGAGCGAAAGCAGCAGCTCCGCGTCCGGAGTCTCTCCCGCCTCCGCCGCCCACAGCCTTGCCATACACGCCGCGAGCGCGGACGAACCGCCGAGTCCCATGCCGGACGGGATATTTTTGTCTATCAGAAAACGGAGATCGCCGCCGAACCGCGCGCGCAGTTTTCCGTAGACGGCGTTAAGCCGCGGGACGAATCTTTCGGGGACGAATCCCTCCGGAAAAGAGCGGAATACGAATCTCTCCCCTTCTCCGGGCAGCAGCTCCGCACGGTCGCACACGTCCGCCGTACACACCCTCATGTCCAAAGTGTGCATATTCCCTCTTTTGCCCGTGACGGCAAGGGAAAGATTGAGTTTCGCACCGGTACTTTCGCTCTTCATAAGCACATTTTAGCACTTTTCACGCGTTCTATCAACCGAAACGGGCTCCGCGCCTTCCCTTCTCCGCACCCGGATGCGGGACGGAAAAGCCGGCATGCCGCACGTTTCCTGCGCGCCAAATCCGCGGCAAACCGAAACCGTGCGGCTCTGCCGCACGGTTTTCGTCCGCTTTTACGCGCCGGTGCGGCGCGGAAATCCGCCGTCAGGCGCGTTCGTTCAGCCAGAGATCGAGCTTCACGAAGTCGACCTTGAGGTTGAGCGCGTGCGTGCCGTCGGAGTAATCGTACATCGTCATGACGATATAGGACTGCGTGTCGGGATCGGACGGGGTGAGGAACACTCCCGTATACGCCGTGCCGTCGGGATAGGTCACCGTCCTGAGCGTATACGTGCTTTCGAGCACGAGCCCGAAGCCTTCGGGTATAGCTATATCCTCAGGCAGCTGCCCGCCGTCGAAGAGCGCGCCCGCAAGCAGCCGCAGGAAGGCGTCGGTATCCCCGTCGCTGACCACTTTGAGTCCGAGCGACTCCTCCGCGAGCCCGAACACTTCGATGATGTCCATGGAGGTGAAGCCGGGCATTATCGGTTCGAGATAAGTGTTCGCGAACGAGCCCATGTCGAGTCCGCCGAGCGCGGGCAGGAACACTTCGAGCCCTTCCGCCATCTCCGGATCGAGCACAAGACTGAGCCTCATCGTTCCGTCCGCGCCGAGGGATACGCCGGTCTTGTTCCTGTCGAAGAGGTCGTCCACTATTCCGAGCAGCATGCCGAGTATGTCGCCGCTGTCGGAGTCGCTCTCTCCGCCGAGGGATACGCCCATGAGGCTGGATGCGTTCCAGTTGACGGCGAAGCTCATGTCGCTTGACGTCGAGGTCGTGCTCTGCGCGGCATAGTCGTAATTTATCTCCGAATAGTCGGGAGTCAGTCCGCGCGTCGCGTCGAAGAATGCTTCCGTTACCGCCGAGCAGTCCGCCGCGGAATCTATCGCCGCCTTTACGCCGTCGATGTCCGCCGCTATACCGTCGAAATAGTTGTCAAGCATGTTCTTGCGCATTGTCTTGTATTCCGCAAGCGCGGCGGAAGCATTCGCAAGCCCCTGCTCTTCGAGTATGCCCTGCGTGAGGTCGGCGAGCACCGCGTGCCCTTCGTTGGAAGGATGGATGTAGTCCGGGTAAATGAGATCCTTGCCTCTCTCGTAGTCCTCCGCGAAAATGCGGTCGAACTCCGCCTGCGCGTCCGCGATGATAAATGCGCCGGGGTGCTCTGCAAGATAGCGGTCGAGCACACCGTTGAGTCTGTCGAGTATACCTGCGCCGAGCTGCCTGAAATCTTCGGGATCAGTGTCATACTCCTCCTTGAGCGTCGCTCGCGTTTCCTCGTCGACCAGCGTGGATTTTTCGCTCAGAGGATTGTAGACGTTCTGGAAAATGAGCGTGGCGTCGGGGTTGAGTTCGCGTATGCGCGCCACAATGCCCGTGATGTTTTCGTAGGCGGTTTCGGCAATACCGTCGATTATCGTATAAAGCCCCTGCGCGGCTTCGAGCACGACGTCGTTCATGCTCATGTCCTGCAGGAGGTCGTTTCCGAGTATGGAAATGTGGATGATGTCCGCCTCCTGCACGTGCAGGATGAGCCCTCGCGCGCCGTCATAGCCGAGGTCGTTGTTGAGCAGCGCGAGCAAATCCTTGGTCAGGTGTCCGGAAACGGAATGGTTGTAGTACTCGAAGTCGTTCCTGCGGCCGAGTACGTTCGCGTAGGCGTATTCGTGTCTGAGTCCGAGAGGAGACGCTCCGAGTATGCCCTCCGCAATGGAATCGCCCAGATAGACGATCTCCGTCTTTTCGGCTGTTTCACCGTCGTTGTTACAGGCTGCGAGCGCAGCCGCGCAGCATGCGAGCAGCACGACGCACAGCACGGACGCGATGATCTTCTTCTTCATGATTCTCCTCCTTGTCATCCTCCGCTCCGCCCGCTACGGAGAGGATTCCGCCCCTATTATACAACTCCGCGCACGCGAATACAATCGTCAATTCCGGGCGCGCTGTCGTTTAACGGAAGTTTATTCCGCCCCGACGTCCGGCGCGGCAGTTCCGTCACGCGCTCCCCTCCGGACGTGCGGCGGCGTTCCGTTCCCCCGCGCCGCCCTGCTCCGTCACCTCTCCCCAGCCGACAGCCGTCTTGCCGTCGCCCGTGAGCACTACCAGGGAGCAATCGGGAGCAATGTCCGAAGCCACGCCCTCGCACGGCGCGCCGTCGCGCCCCGTGAAGCGCACCCTCTTCCCCAGGGTGAGCAGCTTCGCCCTGTACTCGGGAAGAAGATCCTCTCCGCTCTCCTCGCAGTCCGCGAGCCTGGACATCAATTCCGTGAGCCGCACCGCCATATCGAGCGTAACCGCGCGCTTATTTTGCATAAATTCAGCCTTTAACCTCTCGTTTTTGCAACATAAAACCGCCGATGTGGCGATATCCGCAAGTTCGCCGAAGTCGCGCTCCTCCTCGAAAAGGTTGACTCCCGCGCCTATGACTACGCGCCGCGCGCCGTCTGCGGCGACGACGCTCTCCGGGAGTATGCCGCATATCTTTTTCCCTTCCGCGATGACGTCGTTGGGCCACTTGAAGCGCGCGTCTATGCCGAAATATTCTTCGAGCAGCGCCCCGACGGCGAGCGCGGCGAGCACGCCCGTACGCGTGAACGCGCCCGTCGGTTCATATACAAAAGAAAGATACAGCCCCATGCCCCGCGGCGAAAGAAAGGCGCGCGACATCCTTCCCCTGCCCGCGGTCTGTCCTTCGGCGGCGACCGAAAAACGGGCGTATTCCCCCGTGCGCGCTATGCGTTTCGCCTCGTCGTTGGTGGATGGAAGCGACTCATAACAAAAGCAAGGCAGGATCCTGCCTTGCTTGGTGTAAAGCGTCGTGACTCCGTCCACGGTTTACGCGCCTCCTCCGAACACCGCCATGAAGAAGCCTGCCGCGACCGCCGAGCCGATGACTCCGGCGACGTTCGGTCCCATGGCGTGCATGAGCAGATAGTTGCCGGGTTTCGCCCTTAGCCCCTCGAGGTTGGACACCCTCGCCGCCATAGGCACTGCGGACACGCCCGCCGAACCGATGAGCGGATTGATCTTGCCCTTGGAGAGCCAGCACATGATCTTGCCTATGCCCAGTCCGCCCACCGTAGCGAACGCGAACGCGACCAGTCCGAGCACCACGATGAGCGCCGTCTTGGGGGTGAGGAAGGTGCTGAAGTGCGCCGTCGCTCCGACGGAAACGGAAAGGCAGATGGTGACGATGTTCATCAGCGCGTTCTGCGCCGTATCGCTGAGTCTTGCCGTGACTCCGCATTCCCTGAGCAGATTGCCCAGCATCAGGCATCCGAGCAAAGGTGCGACCGAGGGCAGGAAAAGACACGTTGCGATGATTATGATGATCGGGAACAGGATCTTCTCCGCCTTGGTGACCTTGCGCGTGGGTTTCATGACTATGGCGCGTTCTTTCTTGGTGGTCATGAGCCGCATGATGGGAGGCTGTATGACGGGAATGAGCGCCATATACGAGTATGCCGCGATGGCTATCGCCGCCAGCAGATCGGGTGCGAGAGCCTTGGTGAGCCATATCGCCGTGGGGCCGTCCGCGCCGCCGACGATGCCGATGGACGCCGCTTCGGGACCGCTGAAGCCGAAGCACACCGCGAGGAAAAACGCCACATATATGCCGAACTGCGCCGCCGCGCCCAGAATGAGGGATTTGGGGTTGGAGAGCAATGGCTCGAAGTCGGTCATCGCGCCCACGCCCAGGAATATAAGGCAGGGATAGACGCTGGTCTTGACGCCGATGTACAGGATGTCGATGAGTCCGCCGTTGTTGAGGACGTAGAGATAGTCGACGCCGTTTGCGGCGACTTCTTCACTCGTCCAGTAGTCGGGGTGGAAGATCCAGTCCGACACCGGGCCCGGAATGTTGCTCAGCAGCATACCGAACGCAATGCCCACCAGCAGCAGCGGCTCGAATTTTTTCTTGATGGCGAGGAAGAGGAAGAAACACGCGATGATTATCATCACGACGTTGCCCCACTGTAGGTTGAAAAACCCCGTGGATTCCCACAGCCCCTGGAAAGTATCGCCGTAATCCACGTTGCTTCCCGACGCGCCCAGAATGTTCGAGAAGAAGTTCATGTCCGCCTCCTTACTCTACGTCGAAGAGGGGATCGCCGGTGTTTACCACCGCGCCTTTCTGGACGTGTATTTTGGTGAGCGTGCCCGCCTTGGGCGCCACGATCTCGTTCTCCATCTTCATGGCTTCGAGGATGATGACGACGTCGCCCGCCTTCACGGTCTGTCCTGCGGAGAAACGCACCTCGTTGATGTTGCCGGGCAGCGGTGAAGGCACGGTGCCGGCTCCTGCCTGCGCTGCAGGCGCCGCTGCGGATGCCGCGGCGGCGGAAGGGGCGGACGCTGCGGGAGCGGCAGGCGCCGCGGCGGGAGCGGCGGGAAGCGCCGCCTCGTATTCCGCCTGAATGACGGCTTCGCCCTTCTCGACTTCCACTTCGTAGACCTTTCCGTTCAACGTGACTTTGTAAATCATGATCATTTCACCTCCGCATCTGCCTGATCCGCATCTTCCATCCTCTCGATGCGCTTGAATCTGAGTTGATTGAGCGGAGTCCCGAGGGAGTCCGCAACTATTGCCATTATCATTGCCGCGTCGCGCTCTTCCGTGCGGATGAGCGTGAGCTCTCCGCAGGTGCCGGCGGCAAGCGGCGCCTCTTCGGCTCCGTCCGCGGCGGCAAGATCGTCGGCCGCCTTTTTCTTTTTGAACGGATTCCTGAACCTGGGCAATTTGTCCGTAATGACGTGCCCCTTGTCCGCGGCAAGCCCCATGAGCGTCACTACGCACATGAGAATGATCAGCACCGCGAACACTATCGCAAACCCGATAAGGGATATGATGAGCGCGTCCAGAATGGTGATGTCTGCCATATGCCCTCCTTATTCCATGGGCGCGATGGTATAGCGCACCACTTTTTCCTCTTTCGCTTTGCGCGCGGCGAAATATTTCTCCGTCACCTGCGGGAAGAGGACGTAGCTGAGCACGTCCTCGTCGCTCTTCGCGACGCCTTCGAGCTCCTTCTTCGTCTTTTCGAAGACGGGTTCGAGCGTGTCGGCGTATCTGCCCTGTATCGGCTTTTCGTCGCCGAGCGCCTTCTTCATCACCTCGTCGGATATCTTTCCGGGCGCCTTGCCGTACTCTCCCCTGCAATACGCCTTGACTTCCTTGGAGATGTTCTTGTAACGCTCTCCCGCAAGCACGTTGGAAGTCGCCTGCACGCCCACCATCTGGCTCATTGGCGTGACAAGGGGCGGATAGCCGAGATCCGCGCGCACCTTGGGCGTTTCGACCAGCACTTCCTCGAAGCGGTCCATCGCGTTCTGCGCCTTGAGCTGCGCAACGAGGTTGGAAAGCATGCCGCCGGGGACTTTGTAGTTGAGCGCGTCGGTGTCGGTCGCCATCATCTTGGGATCGAGCTGACCGGATTTGATGTATTCGTCGCGCACGGGCTTGAAGAAGTCGTTCACCTTCTTCAGTACCGCCGCGTCAAGACCGGTGTCGTAACCCAGCTGGGTGAGCGCGTAATGGAGCGTTTCCGTCGCCGGCTGCGAACTGCCGCCGCTGAAACACGACGTCGCGGTATCAATGACGTCGACTCCCGCCTCGACGGCTTTGAGATAGGTCATGAACGCCATTCCCGTGGTGCAGTGCGTGTGCAGGACCACGGGGATCTTCACGCTCTGCTTGATCTCGCCGATGAGCTCGTACGCTTCCGCAGGACTCATGACGCCCGCCATATCCTTGACGCATACGGTGTTCACGCCCATGTCCTCCATCTGTTTGGCGAGCTTCGCGAACGCCTCTATGGTGTGCACCGGGGACTGCGTGTAGCTTATCGTGCCGGACACCTGCGCGCCGCGCTTCAACGCTTCTTTCGTTGCGACTTCGATGTTGGTGAGGTCGTTCAGCGCGTCGAAAATGCGGATGATGTCAATGCCGTTCTCGACGGACTTGGCGACGAACATGCGCACTATCTCGTCGGGATAATGCTTGTAGCCCAGCAGATTCTGTCCGCGGAGCAGCATCTGCAGCTTGCTCTTCGGCATCGCCGCCCTGATCTTCCTCAGTCTTTCCCACGGATCCTCGTCGAGATAGCGCAGGCAGCAGTCGAACACCGCGCCTCCCCAGCACTCGACGCTGTAATAGCCCGCCTTGTCCATCTCGGACAGGATGCCTGCGAACTTCTCGTAAGGCAGACGCGTGGCGATCAAAGACTGATTCGCGTCGCGCAACACTGTTTCGGTAAAACCTATCTTCATATCTTTTCCTCCGTCCCGATCATGTCGTTGCTGTCGGATAATTATCGTTTCGTCCGCGTACGGATGCGCGAATTACTTTATCTTTCCGCTCTCAATGTCGGAAAGCGGCAGCATGGATATCTCGAACGTCCCGTCGTCAGAAATGTCGACGAGCGTGCCGCCGCGCTGCTCGACGCACTTGGCGGTGGGTATCTGCCCCAGCGCCGCAACGTAAGCGAGATAGTCGATGCTCATGCCGTAAGTCATGCGCATGCCCCTGTACTCTATGCTGAGCGTGTTGAGATGGTCGTGCCCCACAAAGAACCCTTTGCAGCTGCCCAGCTTTTCCATTCTCTCCACGAAATGTCCCTCTTTGGTCTTGGGATAGCCGAAATACTGGTCCTTCTCTCCCACGAAACCGAGATGATAGACCGCGCCTTCCTCTCCGCGGTAGCACTTCTCCCATCCTTCCTTGAACTCCTTGGGCGGAATGTGGAAGAACGCGAGCGACGGAATGACCTCCCCTTCCGGAGAATTGTCGCGCACAACTTGTTCGTACCAGTCGATCTGGTCGTCGTGTATGGTGTCGAATCCACTGAAGAACGTGCTGCCCGTGTACATATTGCTGTCTATCATCATGAGCAGCATGACGGGCTTGCCGTCCGCGCTCTCCAGCCGCATGGCATGGTTGCCCACGCCGCTGAGAGAGGGATCGCCTTTTTCAAACAAACAGGACTTCAACGACATATAATAGTCCGCTAAACGGTCCTTTTTGTAAAAAGCGATGCACTCCTCGTCGTGGTTGCCGAACGTGAACGTCCACGGTACACCCAGCGAATCCATGAGCGAGCCGAACTTCTTCGACGCCTTGAGATTGTTGCTCGTCCCGGAGAACATGAACATCGGATACACCATGTCCCCCGTCACTACGACGAGGTCGGCGTGCGACGCCCTGACGATTTTCTCCACCGCGTCGAGCGCGAGTCTGTCCTTCTTGCGGCTGAGGAAACCACCGCCGATGTGTATGTCCGTGAGCTGCAATATCCTGAACGGTCTGCCCTCCGGCATGCTTATGACGGTCATGCCGTCTTTTTTCCCGAAAACGGCGCCGCTCATACTCACTCCCCGTCCGGCGTGCCGTCGTCGTCCGTCCCGAACGCTTCGCCGAAAGCGGCTTCGGGCGTGTCCGCGTTCGCTTCCTCTCCGCCGGACACGGCTTCCGCACCGTCCGCTCCCGCAAGTACGGTCACATAGCCGCCGGGATCCTTCGCGCCGTACAGCTCGTGCACGAGCGCGGTGCGCTCCGCCTCTTCCTCCTCGGAAAGGACTGTGCCGCTCTTGCGCGCTTCGATAAAGTAACGCACGCGCGCGAGCTTCTTGTTGGTGATTTTATAGCGGAAGGAAGCGTAAAACGCTATGGAGATGAAGATGACGATGGCAAGCCCCATTATGAGCCTGATGGCGAGCAGCACGGTTTCGGACTGCGGGATGTATTTCGTGGGGTCGCCGCTGTCGTTGGAGATGTAGCCGAGCGGGTCGAGTATCCAGCCTATGAGGCCGACGGCAATCGCGCCCGCGATTTTTCTGGCGAGGGTCATCATTCCGCTGTAAGTGCCCGTCGCGCGTTCGCCCGTCGCCATCTGCCCCACGTCCACGGTGTCGGGGAAGATGATCCACGGCATCATCTGCGCGCCGCCGAAGCCGAAGCCCATGAGAATCGCCGCGATGGGGACGAGGATGGGAGGCGTCCAGCTGGGGTCCATAACACAGAGAAGCACGCCCGCGATGATGTAGGCGGGAAGCCCCATACGGAACGCAAACTGCTTGCTCTTCTTGTCCATGACGTAGCGCGCGAGCGGAAACATGATGACCGCCGCCACCATGAGAGGCGCGATGATGAAGAGCGAGGACATATCCCAGTCGAACAGTTTATAGCCGTGCCACACGTCCGTCGCGTAATAGACGGCGAGCGCCGAAATCATATCCAGACAAATAAACGCCGACACATACATAACGATGTGCCAGCGGTAAGAACGGTTTTTGTAAGGAGTGGTGTAGCTTTTGAAGAATTGTTTGAGATTGAATTTCTCTTTGGGAGCGGTCGCTTTGATGCGCTCTTTTACGAAAATCGCGCATACGATGAGCCCGCCGCCGAACAGGACGCCGAAGATTATGCTCAGGCAGAGCCAGAACTCCGTCGTGGACATATTCGGCATAAAGAGGTATCCGTCTTTGTTGATGAGCGCTTCGATGAAAAGCAGGGGCAGGACGTAGGCGAGCCCGCTCGCCACCGCGTTGAACACCAGCTTCACGGTGTTGGCGTTGTTGCGTTCCTTGAACGAGGGCGAAATGTCGCTCGCCATCGAACAGTAAGGCACCATCGCTATGGTGGAGAACGTGTTCCAGAGGATGTACATTATGACGATGAACGCCGTAAATCCGCCGACGGAAACGCCCCAGTCCCTGATGGGCATAAACATAACGAAGATGCCGATGAGAAGCAGCACGCCGCCCGCAAACATATAAGGTTTGCGCCTGCCGAACCTGCCGCGGGTGTTGTCGCTGATGAAGCCCATGACGGGGTCGGTGATGGCGTCCCAGAACTTCGCGACAAGCATAATCGTGGACGCAACGCTCATTGCAATGCCCATTGTGGTCATATATTTGAGCATCACGCAGGACATCAGCGCGACTCCGCCGCCGTCCATCAATGCGCCCATTCCGTAGAAAACTTTTTCTTTGGTGGGCACATAGTCCGGAGATTGTCGGTAGGAAAGGTCTTTTGCAGGTTTAGCTGTTTTGGCTTTCATTAAAATGCTCCTGAACCGTAATCGCAATTATGATAACATACGCGCGCGCCTCCGCGCAATCCATTAAAAGGATTTGCCCCCGAATTTTTAATCTCTCTTTAATTGAGGCATGTCGGACGAAAATAATATTCCCCTCCGTCAAGAGATGTTTTGCTCTCCTCTTTCCGTACTGTCAATGTTTTGTCACAATTCCCCGCAAAAACGCTTGCGTAATTTTCCGCGCGGTGATATAATGCGGAAGCTATGGGGGCGTGGCTCAGGTGGTAGAGCGATGCGTTCGCAACGCATAGGTCAGGGGTTCGAGTCCCCTCGTCTCCACCAAAAAATGCGGCAAAGACACAATGTCTCTGCCGCGTTTTTTTCGTGGCGCCGTATAGGGGAGCGAACCTGCGCGCTAGCGTGCATTTTTGTTATGACGACCGCACCGGCGCAATATCGTTGTTTACATCCATTGTGCGCAGGTTCGGCGGCTTGCGCAGCAAGACGCTTTCGCCTTGACGAAACGTTTTTTCAATGCTTGCACCGCGATATATACGGCACTCTGCCGTCGCTTCGCACTTATGGCGAAGCTCCCCTCGTCTTTATTGTCGCGAGGGGACTCTGCGGCGCACAGCTTGCGCCGCCCCGCGCTACGCGCTGAACCCCTTCTCCCGGTCAGGGCTGACGCGCTTTTGCGCCCTACGCGACTCCGCGCGCAGATCAAATGGCGCAAAACCGCTATTCCGTCACTTCGTTCCTTGCGAGTCTCCTCGTTTTAACATATTCGCTTGTCCCTCACATGTTTTTTGTTTTGATAACAGCTTGTGCGTAATAAAGCAATGGTCAGCCCGGCGCTAGCCGTGTGATAAGCAGCAATAGTCAGCCCGGCGCCAACAGTCAGCGAGTGCTTGGCAGCCCTGCGAGGGAATTATCCCCTCGCGCTCCCTGTGGAGGAATTATTCCCCCACACCCCCACACTATTGCGCTGTACCTCACATGTCTTTTATTTTAATAACAGCTTGTGCGTGATAAGTAGCAACAGTCAGCTCTGCGCCAGCCGTGTGATAAGCAGCAATAGTCAGCCCGGCGCTAGCCGTTGCGCTGTACCTCACATGTCTTTTATTTTGATAACAGCTTGTGCGTAATAAATAGCAATAGTCAGCCCGGCGCTAGCCGTACGGCAACAGAACTATAATTCAAAGCGCGGCTCAATGAGCCGCGCTTTCGTTCGGATTTTCACGACGGATAGGTCAAGCCGACCGAACCGGCGTCAATACCGTGTCACAGCATGCACTTGACAAGGACTGCCTTCTGGGCGGGCAGACGGTTCTCCGCCTCGTCGAATATCTCGCGGGAGTGCTCCTCGAACACTTTCGCGGTGATCTCCTCTTCGCGGTGGGCGGGCAGGCAATGCAGCACCATGGCGTCGGATTTCGCCGCTTTCATGGTTTTATCGTTGATCTGATAGTCCTTAAACACCTTTTTGCGCTCTTCGGCTTCCGCCTCCTGTCCCATGGACGCCCACACGTCCGTGTAAAGGACGTCCGCGCCGGCAGCCATTTCGAGCACGTCGGGCGAGCAGGAAAATCTGCCGTTCTCGTGCGCCCATTTCATGATGTCGGCGTCGGGTTCGTAGCCTTTCGGGCACGCGACGGACACTTCCATGCCGAGCTTTATTCCGCCCACGATGAGAGAGTTGGTCATGTTGTTGCCGTCGCCGACGTAGCACAGCTTCAGCCCTTCCGTCGCGCCCTTGTATTCGCGTATGGTCATGAGGTCCGCAAGCACCTGGCAGGGATGGCAGTAGTCCGTAAGCCCGTTGATGACGGGGATGGTCCCGAACTCCGCGAGCGACTCCACCTCCTTCTGGTCGAAGGTGCGGATCATGATGCCGTCGAGGTAGCGCGAAAGCACGCGCGCCGTGTCGCGCACAGGTTCTCCCCTGCCTATCTGCAGATCGCGCGCGCTGAGGAAGAGAGACATCCCGCCGAGGTCGAACATGCCCACCTCGAAGGAAACGCGCGTCCTGGTGGAGGACTTGGCGAATATCAGTCCCAGCGTCTTGCCCGTGAGCAGGTGGTGGGGGATGCCGTTCTTCTTCTCGTACTTGAGCTGATCGGCGGTGTTGAGGATCTCGGTGATCTCCTTTGCGGAGAGGTCCATGAGTTTGAGCAGATGTTTCATTTCGCGCACACCTTCTTTATGATTTCCGCAGCGGCCACGAGGTCGCCGTCCGGTATGTTGAGCGGCGGAAGCAGCCGCACTTTGTCCTTTGCCTTGAGAGCCAGCACCCCCTCCCGTCTGAGATCCGCAAGCACGTCGCCGGCAGGTCTTTCGGGCAGGATCCCGATCATGAGTCCGCGTCCGGTGACGCTCTTCACTCCCGCGGCGTCCTCAAGCTCCGACATGAGGAAGTCGCCCTTGCGCGTGACGTCGGCAAGGAACGCGTCCGTGAGCCGTCCCACCACGTTCAGCGCGCCGGCGCACACCGCCGGATTGCCGCCGAACGTCGAACCGTGCGTACCGGGAGTCAGCACGTTTTCCGTACGTACGCCGAAAAGCACTGCGCCGATGGGCAGTCCGCCGCCCAGACCTTTGGCGGAAGTCACGATGTCGGGCTGCACGCCGTAGTGCATGTAGGAGTAGAACTTTCCCGTCCTGCCCGCGCCCGTCTGCACCTCGTCGACGATGAGGAGCAGATCGTGCCTTTTTGCGATGTCCGCCGCCGCGCGCACGAATTTGTCCGAAAGAGGGATCACGCCGCCCTCTCCCTGTATCGTTTCGAGCATGATCGCGGCGCACTTGTGCTCCGTGACGACGCGTTCAAGCGCGTCCGCGTCCTCCGCCTCCGCGTAGACGAACCCCGGCGTGAGAGGGAGAAAATCCTTGTGATACTCCGCCTGTCCCGTGGCGGCGAGAGCGGCGAGCGTCCTGCCGTGGAAACCGTTGACGAGGGTTACAATGTTGTAATATTCCGCTCCTTTATGCTCCGCGCCCCACTTGCGCGCGGTCTTTATCGCGCATTCGTTCGCTTCCGCGCCGGAGTTGCAGAAAAAAGCCTTTTTCAGCCCCGTGCGCACGGCGAGCGCCTCGGCAAGTTGCACGCAGGGGTCGGTGTAATAAAGATTGGACGCATGCGCTATCTTTTTCAGCTGCGCATACACCGCGTCCACCCACTCTCCGTCCGCATAGCCGAAGATGTTGACGCCGATACCGCTGCCGAGGTCGATATACCTGTTGCCGTCCGCGTCCCAGACGTGCGCCCCCTCTCCGCGGACGAGCCGCACGGGAAAGCGCGCGTAAGTCGGCGCAACGTACGTTTTGTCCTTTTCTTCCGTCGTCATATGTTTTCACCCGACACGAACATCGTGCCCATGCCTTCGTCGGTGAGGGTTTCTATCAGAATGGAGTGGGGTACTCTGCCGTCTATGATGAACACCTTCTTCACTCCGCGGCGTATAGCCTCTATGCAGCAGCCGACCTTCGGTATCATACCGCCGGAGAGTCTGCCCTGATTGATCATGCGCTGCGCGTCGCTGACGAATATCTTGCTGATGAGCGTACTCTCGTCCTTCGCGTCCGCGAGCAGCCCCGGCGTGTCCGTCATGTTGATGAAGCTCTCCGCCTTGAGCATGCCGGCTATCCTCGCCGCCGCGGTATCCGCGTTGATGTTGTACACGTTCCCCTCCGAGTCGCACCCGACGGTGGACACGACGGGGATATACCCCATCTCCAGCACGTCCAGCACGGGCTGCACGTTGAGAGACTCTATCTCGCCGACATATCCGAGCCTGGGATCGAGCTGCCGCGCGTTGATGAGTCCGCCGTCCGCGCCCGAAAGCCCTATCGCCCTGCCGCCGAGGTTCTGGATGAAATTGACAAGACTCTTGTTGACCTTGCCGGCGAGCACCATCTGCACCACGTCCGCGGTCTCCGCGTCCGTCACGCGCAGTCCGTCCACGAACTCCGTCTTTTTGCCGAGCCGTCCCAGCATGTCCGTGATCTCCGGACCGCCGCCGTGCACCAGCACCACTTTCACCCCTATGAGGGAGAGCAGGACGAGGTCGCCCATCACCGCCCTTTTGAGGTTTTCGTCCGTCATCGCGCTGCCGCCGTATTTGACGAGCAGTATCTTGCCGCTGTAATTCCTGATGTAAGGCAGCGCCTCTATGAGCACTTCCGCCCTGAGTTTATTGTCCATGCGCATATACGCCTCCTAAGTCCTGTAATCCCCGTTGATCCTGACGTAATCGTAAGTGAGGTCGCACCCCCACGCTTCCGCGGAGCACTCTCCCTCTCCCAGGGACACCTCGATGACGATCTCCTTTTCGGAGAGCACCGCCTTCGCCTTTTCTTCCGAAAACCCGGCGTCCGAACCGTTCTCACACACGGTCACCGCGCCCGCCGCGGAGCGGAAATCCACTCTCACCTTGCCGGGGTCGAACTCCGCGCCGCCGTAACCCATGGCGCAAAGCACCCTGCCCCAGTTGGCGTCCGCGCCGAACATCGCCGCCTTCACGAGCGAGGAGCACACCACCGCTTTCGCCGCTTTCTTCGCGTTCTCCGTGCTGTCCGCGCCCGTCACGACGCAGTCGAGGAGCTTGGTCGCGCCCTCGCCGTCACCGGCGAGCATTCTGCACAATGCAACGTTTACCGTATTGAGCGCGCACATAAAAGTGCGGAAATCGTCATTATCGCACGTTATCTCCTCATTCCCCGCCATTCCGTTTGCGAGCAGCAGCACCATATCGTTGGTGGAAGTGTCGCCGTCCACGCTCATCATGTTGAAGGTGTTTTCGATGTCTCCCGAAAGCGCCTTTTGAAGCATTGTCCCGGACACCGCCGCGTCCGTGGTGAGGAACACGAGCATCGTCGCCATGTTCGGGTGGATCATGCCCGATCCCTTCGCTATGCCGCCGAGCCGCACCGTCTTGCCGCCGAGTTCGAACTCCACTGCAACCTGCTTTTCCACCGTGTCCGTGGTCATGATCGCCTGCGCCGCGGGGGACGCGTCGCGCGAAAGCGATTTTTTAAGTTCGGGTATTCCCCTCTTTATCGGCTCGATGTCAAGCGGCTGTCCTATGACTCCCGTGGACGCCACCGCCACGCTCTCAGCAGGGATACCCAGCTCCTCCGCAAGCAGCGCGCACGTCTTTTCCGCCACCTCTTCGCCGCCCGCGCAGCAGGTGTTGGCGATGCCGCTGTTGCATATGACCGCGCTTATACGTCCGCTGTCAACGTGCCTTTTGGTCACCGCAAGCGGCGCGCCCTTGACAAGATTCCTCGTGTACACCGCCGCGGCGTCCGCGGGTTTTTCGCTGAATATGAGCGCAAGATCCTTCTTGGTGCGGTTGCGCCTGATGCCGCAGTACACCCCTGCGGCTAGAAACCCTTCCGCGGCGCACACGCCGCCGCTTATCTGCTTTATCTTCGCGTTTTCCTCTTTCATATCCTTTTCAAAGCTCCAGTCCCGTTTCGGGGGGAAGCCCCAATACGAGATTCATACATTCCACCGCCGCTCCCGACGCTCCCTTGCCGAGGTTGTCGTATCTGGCGACGAGGACTATCCTTTCGTCGTTGCCGTGCACGGAGATCTCCATGCAGTCCTTTCCCGCATACGCGCCCGCGGAAAGAAAACCTTCCTCGTCGCAGTTTTCGCGGAAAAACACTATCCTACCGCCGTACAGTCCGCGATAAACGTCTTTCACGTCCTCCGCCGACGCGCCGCCTTTGAGATCTTTCACGGAAAGCGGCACGATCACTTCCATGCCGGAATAGAAGTCCGCGACCACGGGACAGAAAACGGGCGCGCGGTCCAGCCCCGTAACGGCGGTCATCTCTTTCAGGTGTTTATGCTGCTGGGTGAGCCCGTACTGTCTGGGCGCGGCGAGCGCGCCTGCCGCCGCCGCGTACTGCGCGATCATCTTCTTGCCGCCGCCGCTGTAGCCCGTGATCGACGTGCATGCGAGCGCGGCGTCCTTATCTATTATACCGCATTTGACAAGAGGCTGCACGAGCGCGATGAACCCCGACGCGTGGCACCCCGGCACGGCAATGCGTTTCGATGCCGCTATGCGCGCGGCGCGCGCCTCGTCGAGTTCGGGAAAGCCGTATTCCCATCCCGGCAGGGTGCGGTGCGCGGTGGACGCGTCGATGACCGCCGCGCGCGAACCTTCCGCCAGCCTCGCCGACTCCTCCGCCGCCGCGTCCGGCAGGCACAGGAACGTGACGTCGGAGGCGAAGATCGCCTCCCGTCTCGCCTCCGGATCTTTCCTCTTTTCTTCGGGGAGAACTATCAGACTTACGTTAGGACGCTTCTCCAGCCTTTCGGCGATGCGCAGTCCCGTCGTGCCCTCTCTTCCGTCCACGAAAACCTTTGTCACTTTACGAATTCCTCTACAAACCTTATCTGTTTTTCCACCGACGCCGCGCCCGTACCGCCTTCGGACGTACGCCTGCGCACGCACGCAGCAAGCGAAATCGCCTCGTACAGATCTTCTCCGAACAGTTCGGAAAAATTCTTATATTCGCCGAGCGTGATCTCTTCCAGCGTCTTGTCGTGTTTTATGCCGTAGGCTACGATCTCTCCCACCGTCTTGTACGCCGTGCGGAAAGGCAGCCCCTTGCCCACGAGATAATCCGCAAGGTCGGTGGCGTTGATATACCCTTTCCCTGCGGCGCGGTACATATTGTCCTTGTTCGGCTTCATGGTGTCGATCATGGGCGCGAATATGCCGAGGCACGCCTTCACGGTATCAAGTGCGTCAAAGACGCACTCCTTGTCCTCCTGCATATCCTTGTTGTAAGCGAGCGGCAGTCCTTTGAGCACGGTGAGCATCGCCATGAGATCGCCGTACACCCTGCCCGTCTTGCCGCGCACGAGCTCTGCCATGTCGGAGTTCTTCTTCTGCGGCATGATGCTCGAACCCGTGGTGTACGCGTCGTCCAGTTCCGCGAATCCGAACTCCGACGACGACCACAGCACCACCTCTTCCGCAAACCGCGAAAGGTGCGTCATCACGAGCGCGAACGCGGATATAAGTTCCACGCAGAAATCCCTGTCCGACACACCGTCTATGCTGTTCATGCACACGCCGTCAAAACCGAGCTTCTTGGCGGTGAACGTCCTGTCCGTATTGTAAGTCGTTCCCGCAAGCGCGCAGCTGCCGAGCGGACTCACGTTCATGCGGCGCACCGCGTCGTTTATCCTGCCGGCGTCGCGCACGAACATCATCACATACGCAAGCAGATGATGCGCGAATACTATCGGCTGCGCCCTTTGCAGATGGGTGTAGCCGGGCACGATGTAATTTTTGGTCGCTTTCGCCTGTTTTACCACGGCGCGGAGGAGTTTTTTGATGAGCGATATGACTTCGGCGCTCTCGTCGCGCAGATACATACGCATATCCACGGCCACCTGATCGTTGCGGCTGCGCGCGGTGTGCAGTTTCTTCCCCGCCTCGCCTACGCGCTTCGTCAGCTCCGCTTCCACGAACATATGCACATCCTCCGCATCGGGATCGAGCACGAGCGCTCCCGACTCGATGTCCGCGAGAATGCCCTTCAGTCCTTCCGCGATGACTCCGTACTCCCCGTATGTGATGATGCCGCAGCCCGCGAGCATCTCCGCATGCGCGAGCGAGCCCTCGATGTCCTGGCGGTACATCCTGCCGTCCACGGCTATGGAACTGTTGAAATCGTCGGCGACTTTCGCGGTCTCCTTTCCGCTGCGCCCTGCCCACATCTTCGCCATGTTTTCCCCTCCGTTTAATTCCAAAACCGGCTTTTACGCCGGCTTTCGGAATGATAAACTGCTTTTTCCGTCAAGCGCGCTCCGCATGATACGCGGAGCGGCACGCTTACTTCTTCTGCTTCCCGGCGACCGCCGCGTCCACCTGCGCCTGCACCTTGATGGGCAGTCCGAACAGGTTGATGAAGCCCGCCGCGTCCGCCTGGTTGTAGACGTGGTCCTCGCCGAATGTCGCTATCTCTTCGTTGTACAGAGAGTATTCGCTCCACGCGCCGGCTTTGATCATATTGCCCTTGTACAGCTTGATCCTCACCTTGCCCGTCACCCTCTCCTGCGTCTTGTCCACGAATGCGGAGAGCGCCTCGCGCAGAGGGGTGTACCACTGCCCGTTGTACACGAGTTCCGCAAACGTGATGGCAAGCTCCTGCTTCTTGTGCGCGGTGTATTTGTCCAGGCAGAGGGTTTCAAGGTACTCGTGTGCGAAATAGAGTATCGCACCGCCGGGAGTTTCGTACACGCCGCGGCACTTGATGCCGACAAGCCTGTTCTCCACGATGTCCAGCAGTCCTATGCCGTTCTCGCCGCCGACCTTGTTGAGCGCGAGGATTATATCCTTTGCGGACATCTTCTTGCCGTCCAGCGCGACGGGCACGCCCTTTTCGAACTCCAGCGTGATGTATGTCGCCTTGTCCGGAGCTTTCATGGGCGACACCCCCATCTCCAGGAAGCCCTCTTTGTCGTACTGCGGCTCGTTGCCCGCGTCCTCGAGGTCAAGCCCTTCGTGGGAGAGGTGCCACAGGTTCTTATCCTTGGAATAGTTGGTCTCGCGGTTGATCTTGAGGGGGACGTTGTGCGCCTCCGCGTAGTCGATCTCCTCTTCACGCGACTTGATGTCCCACTCCCTCCACGGGGCGATGACGGGCATGTCCGGCGCAAACGCCTTGATGGCAAGCTCGAACCTCACCTGGTCGTTGCCCTTGCCCGTGCAGCCGTGGCATATCGCGTCCGCGTGCTCCGCCTTGGCGATCTCCACTATGCGCTTTGCGATGATGGGACGCGCAAACGACGTGCCCAGCATATACTCCTCGTACTTCGCGCCCGCCTTCACGGTGGGGATGATGTATTCGTTGACGAATTCGTCCGTAAGATCTTCGACGTAAAGTTTGGAAGCGCCCGTTTTCAGAGCCTTTTCTTCCAGTCCTTCCAACTCGTCCGCCTGCCCCACGTTGCCGGACACCGCGATGACTTCGCAGTTGTTGTAGTTCTCTTTCAGCCACGGGATGATGATGGAAGTGTCAAGTCCGCCCGAATAGGCAAGCACGACCTTTTTGATCTTGGATTTGTCCATAAATTTTACCTTCCGTTGAATGTTTGACACGATTATATTGCCGCCGCCGGCAAAAGTCAAACAATTTTGCATAATATTTCGCTTCTTTTGCATACAAATTGCAAAAAAATTCACCGCTCCGCGCATATTTCGCATTTTTATGCACAATATTATGCCTTTCCCCGATTTTTATGCAACCGCCGCTCTTCCCCGCGCTCGCAATGCGCGTACAATAGACCGGCGCGCGGCGCACACGCGCACAGGCGCATGAAAAACGCGGAGCGGAAAAATACGCTCTTGTTATCGGGAGATAATCGTATTATAATCGGAACATAGGGGGAACTTATGACAGATTCGGAAGAAAGAAAACCCGGCATTGACAGCGGGACCGGCACGGCTCCGGCGGCAGAGGCAACCGGTGCGCCGGCAGACGAAAGCGGAGCGGACGCGGCTCCGGCGACAGAGGCAACCGGTGCGCCGGCAGACGAAAGCGGAGCGGACGCGGTATCGGCCGGCGGAGCGGCGGCGGTGACGGCGGACGCCGCGGCGGGAAGCACCGCGGCGGCGCGCGCAGGCAAACGCGCAGTCGAATTCATCAAATCCGTGCTCGGAATAGGACAGCCCGGCGACCGCGTACCCGGCGGCGAAAAGATCAGCTACTACGCTTACTTCGCCGGGCAGAACCTCATCTACGCGCTTGTCGCCACCTACCTCACCACCTTCGCCCTCCTGCAGGGCATGGACGCGGAAAAAGTCGCGTTGGTGCTTGTGCTGGTCAAGGTGTGGGATGCTTTCAACGACGCGATCTTCGGCGCGCTGTTCGACAAGGTCAAATTCAAAAGCGGCAACAAATTCATGCCGTGGCTGAGGATGTCGGTCGTGGCGATACCGCTGTCGGTCATCCTGCTTTTCGCGATACCTGCAGGCATATCCGAAGCCGGACAGCTGGCATGGCTTGCAATAGCGTATCTCATCCACGACTGCGTGTACACTCTCTGCGACGCTCCGATATACGGCTGCGTGACCGTGCTGACGGACAACTTCGGCGAACGCGAAAAGCTGCTCTCCGTCAAAAGCATATGCGGCACGGCGGGCGGCGGGATAGCGAGTCTGCTGGCAATGGTGCTGGTCAGCCAGAAGGTCGGCGTTTCGTATTTCTATGTGGCGATCATCGGCGCGGTCATAGCTTTCGCCACAATGCTCCCCTTCTGCTTCAAGGGCAAAGAACGCGTGGTCGGTCCTCCTCCGGCGGAAAGTTTCACCGTGCGGAGAATGTTCAGATACCTGTTCTCCAACAAATATCTGCTCATCTACTACATCGCATTTCTTTTCTCATCGGGGTGCAACGTGCTCGGCTCGCTGCAACTCTTCATGTCGTTCTATGTCTTTAACGACGAGCTCATCGTGCTGTACGTCGGTCTGATAACCACCGTTCCTTTCGCGGTGGCGTCCTTCGCCGTACCGTACATTCTGAAAAAAGTCAACAAGATCACTCTGTACAAGAGCTGTCTGCTCGCCACCGTCGGCATAAACCTACTCATCTTCTTCTTCGCGAGAGGCAATACGGGAGCATACATCGGGCTGTCGGTGGTGAACGCCATCGCCACAGGCGTGGTCAACGTCCTGATGTTCATGTTCACGCCCGACTGCGCGGAGTACGGCAGGTTCAAGACGGGCATCGAAGCCAAGGGCATCACCTTCTCGCTGCAGACGCTGATGGCGAAGATCACGGGCGCGATCTCCGGCTCGCTCGGTCTGGCGATCATAGGACTGTTCGGCTGGAAGAGCATTACCGCCGAAAGTTTCGCCGACCTCGCGGAACTTGCGGAACAAGGCATCACCCAAACACCCTCCGCCATAAACGGACTCTGGATAGCCTGCATACTCGTGCCGCTAATCGGCAACTTCATCGCCTTCCTCATACTGCAGTTCTACAAACTGAAGGACGCGGACGTGAAAACGATGATGAGCTGCAACGCGGGCGAGATCACGCGCGAAGACGCTCTCGCGCAGATAAAATGCAAACTGTGATTTGCGCACAATAAAGTGTTTATATACCAAAAAGAGCGCGGTGACGCGCTCTTTTTGGTTGTATTAGCAACGTCTGACAAAACCGGCTTTTCGTTGAACTTCCCGTCCCTTGACATGGGAGTATTGTACCCCCTCCTACCGGGGACCCCACAAGTTACCCCACCGAAAATGCTTTCGGCGGGGACCCCAATGAAGCCCCATCACAAAATCAAAGATTTTGCGACGGGGTCCCCGTTGTACATTTCGGGGCCCCCGGGCAAAAATTTATAATTTTGACTGGGGTAAATTCAGGGAGCCCCATTCGGGCTTTCCTCCCCCACTGCGTCGCAGCTCGCGCTTGCCTGACGCGGCGGCGCGAAGTGCCGCCGCTCATCTGTCGCACGGCTGCTCCTTTTACCCCACCGAAAATACTTTCGGCGGGGACCCCGAGGGGAGGAAGGCGACTCGACGCGCACTACTCCCATGTCTACTTAGTGTCACATCTAGCTTGCGAGGTCGCAGACTAACCCCACCAAAATACTTTTGGCGGGGATCCCTTGGGTGAGCGGCGCGTATTCCGTTTGCAAACGCGCGCTCCCCTGCCGCGGCACGAAATAAACCTACGTCGTACGCGGCGGTGTGGAGTAACTCGTCAATTCCGCAAATGTGTCGGGAAATCGGGAAAAATTTTCTTCATTTCCCTGCGTATTTCCGTTGACATCGCCATGCGGATCTCATATAATCCTTATCGACACGCGAAGTAACGATACAAAGTGTATCGATTCTGAACAGGACTATGCGGCGGCTGCGCCGCGGTGCGGAAAACGGATATGGCGGAAAACGACAAAACCTTGTCCCTCGCCACTTTGCAGAGAATGCCCGGTTATCTGCGGTATCTCAAACACAAGGAGGCGGACGGCGCGGAATACATCTCCTCCGTAGGACTCGCGGAGGCGATGCAGGAAAATCCCGCGGTGGTGAAGAAGGATCTTTCCATGGCTGTGGTGAGCGAGGGGAAGCCGAAGGTCGGATATTACATTCCCGACCTCATCCGCGACATCGAGAGCTTCATGGGCTACGACAACGAGAAGGACGCCGTGCTGGTGGGCGCGGGCAAACTCGGTCAGGCGCTGCTCGGATACGGCGGATTTGAAAAATACGGGCTGAACATCGTGGCAGGGTTCGACGTGGATCCCGTCCTCGTCGGGACGGAGGTGCACGGAAAAAAGATACTCTCCTACGACAAACTCCAGGACACGGTGCGCAAGCTCAACATCAAAATGGCGGTGCTGACTCTCCCTGCGGCGCAGGCGCAGAAGGCGGCGGACGCGCTGGTGGAAGCGGGAGTGAGGGCGATATGGAACTTCTGCCCCGTCACCCTGGGCCTGCCGGACACGGTGGCTGTAAAAAACGAGAACATGGCGGCGTCGCTCGCGGTGCTGTCGGCAAAACTCAAAGAAATACTCAAAAAAGAAGAAAACAACTAAACAGGAGACCGATATGGAAGAGACCAAACTGTATCAAGTCGTGGACAGCGTCGAAAAGCTGGAAGACACCATCGCCCGCGTGCGTGAGGCGCAGAAGAAGTTCGCCGAATACACGCAGGAGCAGGTGGACGCGATCTTCTTTGCCGCGGCAATGGCTGCCAACCAGCAGCGTATACCGCTCGCCAAAATGGCTGTCGAGGAAACAGGCATGGGCGTCGTCGAGGACAAAGTGATCAAGAACCACTACGCCTCCGAATACATCTACAACGCCTACCGTCACACCAAGACCTGCGGCGTGATCGAAGAGGACAAATCCTTCGGCATCAAAAAGATCGCCGAACCCGTGGGCGTGATCGGTGCGGTCATCCCCACCACCAACCCCACGTCCACCGCGATCTTCAAGACGCTCATCGCGCTCAAGACGAGGAACGGCATCATCATCAGCCCCCACCCCAGAGCCAAAAAGAGCACGATAGAAGCCGCAAAAGTGGTGCTTGAGGCGGCGGTCAAGGCAGGCGCGCCCGAAGGCATCATCGGCTGGATCGACGTCCCCTCCCTCGAAATGACCAATCTGCTCATGAAGGAGTCCGACGTCATTCTCGCGACGGGCGGTCCCGGCATGGTCAAGGCGGCATACTCCTCCGGCAAACCCGCAGTGGGCGTCGGCGCGGGCAACACTCCCGCCATCATCGACGACAGCGCGGACATTCTGCTTGCGGTCAACAGCATCATCCACTCCAAGACTTTCGACAACGGCATGATCTGCGCGTCCGAACAGTCCGTCATCGTGCTGGACAAGGTCTACAACAAAGTCAAGAAAGAGTTCCAGGCGCGCGGCTGCTACTTCCTCAACCCCGAAGAGACCGAGAAAGTGCGCAAGACCATCATCATCAACGGCGCGCTCAACGCGAAGATCGTCGGTCAGAAAGCGGCGAAGATCGCCTCTCTCGCCGGCGTGGAAGTGCCCGAGGACACCAAGATCATCATCGGCGAAGTGACCAGCGTGGACATCTCCGAGGAATTTGCGCACGAGAAGCTCTCCCCCGTCCTCGCCATGTACAGAGCGAAGGACTTCGAGGACGCGCTCGACAAGGCGGAGCACCTCATCGCGGACGGCGGCTACGGCCACACCTCCTCCCTCTACATCGACGTCGTCAAGGAACAGGCCAAGATCGACGAGTACACCCACCGCATGAAAACATGCCGCGTGCTCATCAACACCCCCTCCTCGCAGGGCGGCATAGGCGACCTGTACAACTTCAAGCTCAAGCCCTCCCTCACGCTCGGCTGCGGAAGCTGGGGCGGCAACAGCGTCAGCGAAAACGTGGGCGTCAAACACCTTGTCAACATCAAGACCGTCGCGGAAAGGAGAGAGAATATGCTGTGGTTCAGAGCACCCGAAAAGGTGTACATAAAGAAGGGCTGTCTGCCCGTTGCCCTTGACGAATTAAAAAATGTCATGGGAAAAAAGAAAGCTTTTATTGTCACGGACAGTTTTTTGTATCATAATGGATATACGAAGACCATCACCGACAAGCTCGACGAGATGGGCATCGCGCACACCACGTTCTTCAACGTCGCGCCCGATCCCACTCTCGCCTGCGCCAAGGAAGGCACTGCGGCGATGCGCGCTTTCGAGCCCGACTGCATAATCGCGGTCGGCGGCGGCTCCGCAATGGACGCCGGCAAGATCATGTGGGTGCTGTACGAACATCCCGAAGTGGACTTCATGGATCTCGCCATGCGTTTCATGGACATCAGAAAGCGCGTCTACACCTTCCCCAAGATGGGCGAAAAGGCGTACTTCATCGCAGTCCCCACCTCCGCCGGCACGGGCAGCGAGGTCACTCCCTTCGCGGTCATCACGGACGAGAAGACGGGAGTCAAGTATCCCCTCGCCGACTATGAGCTCATGCCCGACATGGCGATCGTGGACGCGGACATGATGATGAACGCGCCCAAGGGACTCACCTCCGCAAGCGGCATCGACGCCGTGACGCACGACCTCGAAGCCATCGCGTCCATGATGGCGACCGACTACACGGACGGTCTTGCCCTGCGCAGTCTGCAGATGATCTTCAAGTATCTCCCCCGCGCCTACGACAACGGTCCCAACGACCCCGAAGCGCGCGAGAAGATGGCAAACGCCGCCACGATGGCGGGCATGGCATTCGCCAACGCCTTCCTCGGTGTGTGCCACTCCATGGCCCACAAGCTCGGCGCATTCCATCATCTGCCCCACGGCGTGGCTAACGCGCTCATGATAGACGAAGTCATCCGCTTCAACTCCGCGGAAGTGCCGACCAAGATGGGCACCTTCCCGCAGTACGACCATCCCCACACCCTCGCGCGCTATGCCGAAGTCGCGGACGCGCTGGGCATCAAGGGCAGGAACGATGAGGAGAAGGTGGAGAACTTCATCAAGGCGCTCGACGAGCTGAAGGCGAAGGTCGGCATCAAGAAGACCATACGCGAGTACGGCATCGACGAGCAGGACTTCCTCGCAAGACTGGACGAGATGACGGAGCAGGCATTCGACGACCAGTGCACGGGAGCCAACCCCCGCTACCCGCTCATGAGCGAAATCAAACAAATGTATCTCAACGCCTACTACGGCAAATAAGGAGGGAATATGAACACCGACAAGGTCATAGCCGTTCGCACAACCAAGACGGTTTACCGCGACGGGGACAAGGTCATCAAGGTATTCGACGAGCACTACTCCAAAGCCGACATCCTCAACGAAGCGCTCAACCAGGCGCGCGTCGAGGAGACGGGACTAGACATTCCGAAGCTCTGCGAAGTCACCAAGGTGAACGGCAGATGGGCGATCGTCATGGACTACATCAAGGGCAAGACGCTTGCGCAGCTCATGGCGGAAAATCCCGACAAGACCGACGAATATCTCAACCGTTTCGTCGATCTGCAGCTTGAGATACACTCCAAGCGCGCTCCCCTGCTCAACAAACTCAAGGACAAGATGAACCGCAAGATCTCCGAGGCGGATCTCACCGCGACCATCCGCTACGATCTGCACACCAGACTGGAGGCCATGCCCAAACACAACAAGGTGTGCCACGGCGACTTCAATCCCAGCAACGTCATCATCTCCGACGAGGACGGCAAGGTGTACGTCATCGACTGGTCGCACGCCACGCAGGGCAACGCTTCCGCGGACGCGGCGCGCACCTTCCTGCTCTTCACGCTGGACGGCAACGCGGCGCTTGCGGACAAATATCTCAACCTCTTCTGCCTGAAGAGCGACACGGCAAAACAGTATGTGCAGAAGTGGATCCCCATCGTCGCGGCGTCGCAGCTGGTGAAGGGCAATCCCGAGGAAAGAGAATTCCTGCTGCACTGGGTGGACGTCGTGGATTACGACTGAGATCGGAAAGGGAGAAATTATGGTCAAAGTCACGGTTTGCATAGGCAGTTCCTGCCACCTCAAAGGCTCGCGCCAGGTGGTGGAAGAGCTGCAGTATCTCATCAACAAACACGACCTCGGCGACCGCGTCGACCTCAGCGGAACCTTCTGCATGGGCAAATGCGGCGAGGACGGCGTCAGCGTGACGGTGGACGGCGACTACTACGCCGTAAAGCCCGAAAACGTCCTTGACCTGTTCACGGACGTGATCATGAAAAAGGCAGAATGACCGATGCCGCCGCCTCGTGCGGCGGCTCGTCCCGTTTTAAGGAGAGAAAGGGATAATGTCTGTCAAATCGCCATACCTGGACTTCAAGGACGCGAAATGCAAGGACTGCTTCAAGTGCCTGCGCGAGTGTCCCGTCAAAGCCATACGCTACGAGAATCACCAGGCTAAAATAATCGAACAGCGCTGCATTCTGTGCGGCAGATGCACTCTCGTCTGCCCTCAGAACGCAAAGCAGGTGCACAGCGAAACGGAGAGCGTTCTCGCTCTTCTCGCAAGCGGAAAAAAGGTGGTGGCAAGCATTGCGCCGTCATTTGTTTCCAGTTTCGCCGTACAGGACCTCGGCGTCATGGCGGAGGCTCTCGCAAGGCTCGGCTTTGCGGAAACGGAAGAAACCGCCGCGGGCGCGAAAGCGGTCACGGAAGAATATGCCGGACTGCTTAGGACCGGCTCTTTCAAGAACTTCATCACTTCCGCGTGCCCTGCCGTCAACCGCCTCATCCAGACCTACTATCCCGGCGCGTTGAAATATCTCGCGCCGGTGCCCTCTCCCATGGTCGCCCATGCGCGCATGATAAAAAAGCGCGATCCCGACGCGGCGATCGTGTTCATAGGTCCGTGCATCGCCAAAAAACGCGAAGCCGCGGAGAGCGGCATCATCGACGGAGTGCTCACATTCGAGGAGTTAAACGTCATATTTAAGCACAAAAACATCGACCTTTGCAGGATCGAGGCGGAAATGAACGCGGACGACGGCGCGCTCCGGGCGCGTTACTACCCCATCCCGCGCGGCATAATCAAGAGCTTCGACTCGCTGCCGCAGGGGTACGAATACGTCGCCGTGGACGGAGTCGGCCGCTGCTGCGAAGTGCTGGAAGAGATAGACTCGCTCTCCGGGCTCTTCCTCGAAATGAACTGCTGCGAACACGCCTGCATAGGCGGTCCCTGCCGTCTGCCCGGCAAGGGCGGCACGATAAAAGCGAACGAGGACGTGCGCAAATACGCGTCGAAAGGCAGCGCTCCGCTGTCCGTTTCCGCAGAGGGCGTGGACCTTACGGAGAAGCATCCGCGCATCATTCTCGACGACTTCGTGCCGAGCGAGAGCGATATCCGCGCGGTGCTCGCAAAGACGGGCAAAAATTCGCCGGAGGACGAGCTCAACTGCGGCGCGTGCGGATATTCCACCTGCCGCGAAAAAGCCATCGCGGTGCTCAACGGCTATGCGGACATCGAGATGTGTCTGCCCTACATGCGCAGCCGCGCCGAGTCCATGAGTTACGAGATCATCCAGAACACGCCCAACGGCATCGTGCTCATGACGGACGATTTCAGGATCATCGACATCAACACGCGCGCAATGAAGCTGCTGGGCGTGACCGAACACGACGTGAGAGGCATGCTCGCGTTCGACTGCTTCGACTGCGAGGAGTTCATCAACGCTGCCACGCGCGGCAGGAACGTGAGCAAGAAGCGCGTGTTCGTCAACAGAACGAAGAAGTACATCGAACTGTCCATAGTCCTGCTGCAGGAGCACAAGGTGCTGTTCGGCGTCATGAAGGACATCACGGACAGCGTGGAATACGACGAAAAACTCAACGCCGTCAAGCTGGAAACGCTCGCCACCACGGACGAGGTGATCAAAAAGCAGATGCGTGTGGCGCAGGAGATCGCATCCCTCCTCGGCGAAACGACGGCGGAAACGAAGGTCGCGCTCAACAAGCTCAAACAGACGCTCGCCCCGCGCACGGAGGACGGAGAGGACTGATGGAAAAGCTCTTTCTGGAACACGGCTACACTTCCCTGAACAAGAAGGGGGAGGAACTCTGCGGCGACAAGGTGGAGTGCATCGCGGACGGCGGACACACCACGCTTGTGCTCGCGGACGGGCTGGGCAGCGGAGTGAAAGCCAACATCCTCGCCACTCTCACTTCCAAGATACTGTGTACCATGGTCGCCAACGAAATGAGCATGGACGAGTGCGTGGAAACGGTGGTGCAGACGCTGCCCGTATGCAAAGTGCGGCAGGTGGCGTACGCGACGTTCTCCGTCGTGCACCTCGGCACGGACGGCAAGGGGTGGCTCTTCGAGTTCGACAACCCGGAGGCGATTCTCATCCGCGACGGCAAAACCGCGGACTTCGAGCGCGTGGAGCGCGACATCCTGGGCAAGAAGGTATACGGCACGCGGCTGGAACTGCGCCCCGACGACTATATCGTGCTCATGAGCGACGGAGTGATCCATGCCGGCATCGGCATGCTGCTCAACTTCGGCTGGCTGAGAAAGGACGTCAAGGAGTATCTGGACAAGAACTTCAAGAAGGGCATGTCCGCACGCGGAGTCGCGTGTATGCTCGCGGGTGCGTGCAACGATCTGTATGTCGGCAAACCCGGCGACGACACGACGGTCGCGGTCGTGCGGGCGCGCGAATACTGCCCCGTCCGCATCATGGTGGGGCCTCCCGTGGAAAGGGATCAGGACGACTTCTACATCGCCCGTTTCCTCGGCGGCGAAGGTAAAAAAGTGGTGTGCGGCGGCACCAGTTCGCAGATCGTCGCACGATATCTCAACGAAAAGGTGTCGGCGTCCTTCGACTTCCCGGACAAGGACGTACCGCCGATAGGCTACATAAAGGGCATCGACCTCACGACGGAAGGGGTACTGACGCTCCGCAAGCTGCTGGAGCTCAGCGAACGCTATCTCTCCACCTCCGACCTCACCCCCAAGAGGTCCAACAAACAGGACGGCGCGTCGCTGCTTGCCAACATGCTTTTCGAGGACGCGACGCACGTCACGTTCTTTGTGGGACAGAGCATCAACGCGGCGCATCAGGGGCTGCCCATCGACACGACGATGAAGCTGAAACTGGTGGAATCGATAGCCGCCAACCTGCGCCTTGCGGGCAAAGTCGTGGAACTCAACTACGACTGAAACCACGCGCATACAGCCGCGCGAAGCGGCGCCGCACCCCGCGCGGGAGTGCCATCGCGCAAGGCGGTAAATAGCGCGGATACCGGGTTTAACGGCAAAAAAGACGGCGTGAAGCGCGCCTTTTGCAAAACGCGCTTCGGAAAACGACTACACACCGCCGTGCGCGGCGGACGGAAATAAACGGAACAATACACACGGAGAACATCTCAAGGACTATGGACGACATCAAGAAACGCAGAAAATTCGACACAAAGGTGCAGTATCTGCAATACAAGGTCCTGCGCGAAGTGGCGCGCGGCGCATGGAACGGCGATCTGCTGGAAAAGATCACCGACATCCCCAAGACCATCATTCCGGGCAACGTCCCGACGATGCGCTGCTGCGTATATAAGGAACGCGCGATAATATCCGAGCGCGTCAGGCTCGCCATGGGCGGCGACCGCTCCAACCCCAACGTCATCGAGGTCATAGACATCGCGTGCGACGACTGCCCCGCCGGCGGCTACGAAGTGACCAACGCGTGCCGCGGCTGTCTTGCGCACCGCTGCGAGGACGTGTGCCGCCGGAACGCGATCTCGTTCGACCACCAGCAGAAGGCGCACATCGACAAGAATCTCTGCGTGGAGTGCGGACAATGCGCGAAGGTGTGCCCTTACAGCGCGATAGTGTCCCGCCGCCGCCCCTGCGAATACGCGTGCAAGATCAAGGCGATCTCCATGAACGAAAACAAAGCCGCGAGCATAGACAACGACAAGTGCATCGCGTGCGGCGCGTGCGTGTACCAGTGTCCTTTCGGCGCGATCATCGACAAGAGCTATATACTCGACGTCATAGATATGATAAAGAAGAGCGCGGGCAACACCAGGTACAAGATGTACGCGGTGGTCGCGCCCTCCATATCCAGCCAGTTCACCTACGCGAAACTCGGACAGGTGATCACCGGCATACGCAGGCTCGGATTCTTCAACGTCGTGGAAGCGGCGCTCGGCGCGGACATGGTGGCGTACAAGGAAGCGGCGGAACTCAAGGAGAAAGGGTTCCTCACCTCTTCGTGCTGCCCCGCGTTTGTGGATTACATCAAGAAGCAGTTCCCGGACATCGCGCCGCACATCTCGGCGAATCTCTCGCCCGCGGCGACGATCGCGAAATACATCAAGAGCACGTCCGCTCCGTGCAAGGTGGTGTTCATAGGTCCGTGCACGGCGAAGAAGATGGAATTCCAGAAGCCGGAAGTGCGCCCGTACATCGACTCCGTCATCACGTTCGAGGAACTGCAGGCACTGTTCGACTCGCGCGACGTCGACATCGAAACGCTGTCCGAAAGCGCGCTGGACAATGCGTCCTACTTCGGCAGGATATTCGCCAGGAGCGGCGGCATCACCGACGCGGTGGCGCAGGCCATCAAGGAACAGGGCGAAACGGACTTCGAATACAAGCCCGTCACCTGCGACGGCATAGAGGCATGCCGCACGGCTCTGCTCCGCAAGTCCAAGGGCGTGCTGGACGCCAACTTCATAGAGGGCATGGCGTGCGTGGACGGCTGTATCGGCGGCGCGGGATGCCTCACCCACGGCGAGAAGAACAAACGCGAAGTGGACGCCTACGGCAGACTCGCCCTGGAAAAGAGCATTTCGGACGCGATAAGCGTACTGAATCTCTCCGCGGCGGAAAATCCCATCCCGGCGGCGGCAAACGAAGAAAAGGAGTAAATCCTTCCGCGCAATCCCGTCAAACGGTTGACAACGGTGAAAATGCGTTCTATATTATCGGTGAAGAAATATGAAAAACGTCCGTTCGAACAACTACGCATACTTTTACTTTAAGGGCTTTTATTTTAAGAGCCCTCGTTTCGGTATGCGCGGATAAAGGTTGTCTGAATTTACGGCAATAACCAGGACCGCCATACCGGCGGTCTTTTTGTTTGACGGAACAAGAGAGGAAAAGCATGATCATCGTCGTTAAGAACAATCCCGACAAAAAGCAGATGGACAACCTTGTCAAGTGGATCAAAGGGCTGGGGCTCGACATCCACATGAGCAAGGGCGACAACACCACCGTCATGGGGCTCATCGGCGACACGTCCGTCGTCGACGAGGATCTCATCCGCTCCCTCGACATCGTGGAAAGCGTGAAGCGCATCCAGGAGCCTTTCAAGAACGCCAACCGCAAGTTCCACCCCGATGACACCGTCGTAAACGTAGGCGGACATCTCTTCGGCGGAGGGCATTTCCAGCTTATCGCGGGGCCGTGCTCCGTGGAGAGCGAGGATCAGATCGTCACCGTCGCAAAAGCCGTCAAGGCGGCGGGAGCCACGGTGCTGCGCGGCGGCGCGTACAAGCCGCGCACTTCGCCGTACGCCTTCCAGGGACTGCGCGAGGAAGGGCTCAAACTCCTCTCCCTCGCCAAACGCGAAACGGGCATGCCCGTGTGCACGGAGATCGTCGACGTGCGCACCCTGCCCCTCTTCGAGGACGTGGACCTCATCCAGGTCGGCGCGCGCAATATGCAGAACTTCGAGCTGCTGAAGGAACTCGGCAGGACCGACAAACCCATCCTGCTCAAACGCGGCATGGCGGCGACCATCGAAGAGTGGCTGATGAGCGCGGAATACATCATGTCGGAGGGCAACACGAACGTCATCCTCTGCGAGCGCGGCATCCGCACATTCGAGCCCTACACCCGCAACACCCTCGACCTCTCCGCCATCCCGGTGCTGCGCGACCTGACGCATCTGCCCATACTGGTGGATCCCAGCCACGCTTCCGGCAAGGCGAAACTCGTGCTGCCCCTCTCCCTCGCGGCGGTGGGCGCAGGCGCGGACGGACTGGAGATCGAAGTGCACAACGATCCCGTGCACGCGCTTTCGGACGGAGCGCAGTCACTGCGTCCGGAACAGTTCGCCGATCTCGTGCAGCGCACAGACGTGCTGCTCACCGTATGCGGCAAGGAGCGCGACAAATGAAAATCGGCATAGCAGGACTCGGACTCATGGGCGGCTCACTCGGCCGCGCGCTGGTCAGAAAGACGGAACACACCGTATACGCGTACGACTGCGACGCCGAAGCGATGCTGAAGGGCGGCATGCTGGAAGCGTATCACGAGGAACTGACGGACGCGAACGCGGGCGAACTCGACGTCCTCGTCCTCGCCGTGCTCCCCTCCGCGATGGAAGGCATAGCGGAGAGGTTCCTCCCCCTCATGAAAAGCGGCGCGACCGTCACCGACCTCGCAGGCGTGAAACGCCCCGTCGTAAATCTCATGAAAGAATGGGCGAAGCGCCGTCCCGATCTCGGCTTCGCCGGCGGACACCCCATGGCGGGCAGAGAGTTCAGCGGAGTGGCGCACTCCACCGCGGGGCTTTACGAAAACTCTTCCGTGCTGATAGTGCCCGTATCCGCGGAGCTGGAGCAGCTCGCCGCGCTCAAAAAGATGTACGTCGCGGTCGGCGCGGAAGGCGTAGTCATCACGGACGCGGACACGCACGACGAAATGATCGCCTACACTTCGCAGCTTGCGCACGTCGTGTCCTCCGCATACGTCAAGTCGCCGTCCGCGGACAAACACTACGGCTACTCCGCCGGCAGCTTCCGCGACATGACCAGAGTCGCGCGCATGAACGCCTCCATGTGGACGGAACTCATGCGCGAGAATGCTGACAATCTCTCGCGCGAAGTACGCTCAATGGCGGTGCGCCTTACGGAATACGCGGACGCGTTGGACAGCGGCGACGACGGCGCTCTCTACCGCCTGCTGGAGGCGGGCAACGAGAAAAAACTTTCTGTCGAAAAAGACAGACTCAGAAAGCTGCAAAACGCACTGGACGGCGATTAACGCGCAAAATGTGCGCATAAACGCCGTATTGCGGCAATATAAAAAGAAAATCCGAAAGGAGCCATCATGAAAACGACCGTCACAACTTCCACCGGAGAGTATCCCGTCATCACGGGACACGGCATTCTGAAAGACTTTGCGGACCTGACGCAGATATGCCGCGAAGGGACGAAAGCCGCCGTCGTCACCGACGACAACGTCGCGCCGCTGTGGCTGGACAGGCTTTTGTCCGTCCTCCCGGACGGCACCCTCCGTTACGTCATTCCGCACGGCGAGAAGAGCAAGAACTGGACTCTCGCCGGAGAGCTGCTCGAAAAGCTCGCGGCGGACGGATTCTGCCGCGACGACACTCTTGTCGCGCTCGGCGGCGGCGTGGTGGGCGACATCACGGGTTTTGTCGCAAGCGTATACATGCGCGGCGTACCTTACGTTCAGGTGCCGACCACTCTGCTTGCCGCCATAGACTCTTCCGTGGGAGGAAAGACCGCAGTCGATCTCAAAGCCGGCAAAAATCTCGCCGGGCGCATCTATCCTCCCAAAGCCGTCGTGTGCGACCTCGACACACTCGCCACTCTGCCCAGATCCGAATGGAAATGCGGACTGGGGGAGGCGGTCAAGTACGCCGTGCTCGCAGGAGGCGAGATCTTCGACATAATGGAACGCGGTGCGGGGGCGGAAAATCTGGAAAGACTTATCGACCTCTGCGTAGACTACAAGCGCCGTATTGTGGAAGCGGACGAGAACGAAGGCGGACTCCGCCGGCTGCTCAACCTCGGTCACACAGTCGGGCACGCGATAGAGGCGGAGAGCGCGCTCGGTTTTCCGCACGGAGTGTGCGTGGCGATGGGCATCAAAGTCATCGCGCGCGCGTCCGTCAGCGCCGGGTATCTGCCCAAGGACGAATATCTGCGCATCTCCGCGCTGCTGCAAAAGTACGGTTTCCCGGAATGTCCGTATCCTCTGCGCTCCGTGATAATGCACGCCGCGCATGACAAAAAAATCTCCGGCGGCAAGATCAACGCCGTCGTCATACGCGGCATAGGCAGATGCGAGACCGTCCCCATGACGCTTGACGAGCTGAAGGAGTTCGTATCATGAAGGTCACAGTCGCTCCGTCGGCGGTTTCCGGCGCCGTACACGCCGTCCCGTCCAAATCGCACGCGCACCGTCTGCTCATTGCGGCGGCGCTCGCCGACGCGCCCTGCAAGGTGGTATGCCCTGCCGTATCGCGCGACACGGAAGCGACCGCGGCGTGCCTTGCTGCCCTCGGCGCGGACGTGAAACGTACGGCGTACGGCTATGACGTGACGCCCGTCGCCGAAGCTCCCGGACACGCGCGGCTCAACTGCGGCGAAAGCGGCTCCACGCTCCGCTTCCTTCTCCCCGTGGCGTGCGCGCTGGGAGTGAAAGCGTCGTTCGACGGAGAGGGACGACTCCCCTCCCGTCCCCTCGGCGAGCTGACGGCCGCCCTGAAGCGCGGAGGCGCGGTTTTCTCCGCGGACTCCCTTCCTTTGACCACGGGCGGCAGACTGTGCGGCAGCGAATTTTCGGTGGACGCGTCCGTCAGCTCGCAGTATGTGAGCGGAATGCTCTTCGCTCTCGCGTGCACGGGGCGGGAATGCACCCTCGCCACCACCGGCAACGCCGTGTCCAAAGGGTACACCGAAATGACGCTGAACGCGCTCGCCACATTCGGCAAGAGCGTGACCGCAGACGGCGGAATATACCGCATCCCGGCAGGCAGCGTCCGCTCCCCGGGCGAAGTGCGCGCGGAGGGGGACTGGTCGTCGGCGGCGTTCATGCTGGCTGCCGGCGCGCTCGCCGGCGACGTCACCGTGACGGGGCTTGCTGCGGACAGCGCGCAGAAAGACAAGTACATCGCGGACATACTCGCGCGCATGGGCGCGCGCATACACCAAGACTCCTCGTCCTGTCGCGCCGCGGCGGACGGCGCGCTCCGCGCAGTCGCTATCGACATCTCAGACACCCCCGATCTCGCGCCCGTGCTGTCCGTACTCATGGCGCAGGCGGAGGGAAAAAGCGTCATGACGGGAGTCGCGCGTCTGCGCGACAAGGAGAGCGACAGGCTTGACGCGATAATGCGCAATCTCGCCGCAATGGGCGTACGCTCGGAAACGGACGGCGACGCGCTCGCCGTGTACGGCACAGGCATAAGACCTTTCGAAGCGCACGGCTTCGGCGACCACCGCATGGTGATGTCCGCCGCCGTGGCAGGGCTTGTCGCAGGCGGAAGCGTGGACTGCGCGGAAGCGGTGGCGAAATCCTATCCCTCTTTCTTTGAGGATCTCGAAAAACTCGGAGGACGGCTACATGAAACCGTTTGATGTCATAGACGTTGAGATTTACGGCGAATCCCATTCCGCGGAGATAGGCGGCATACTGCGCGGTCTGCCTGCCGGCGAAACTTTTTCGGCGGAAGAGGTGCGGAGTTTCGCCGCGCGCAGAAAGAGCGGCAAATATCTCTTCTCCACTCCGCGGCGCGAGGACGACGAAGCGGTGTGGGAAGGCTGCGCGGATCTCGGCGGCGGCATATACCGCATAGACGGCGACCTGAAAGCGCGCATTTTCAACCGCAACGTCCGCCCGTCCGACTACTCCTACACACTCACTCCCCGTCCCTCCCACGCGGACTACTGCGCATGGGTGAAAGACGGCGCAAACGCTTCGCGCTCCGGCGGCGGCAGATTCTCCGGCAGAATGACCGCGCCCCTCGTCGCTCTCGGCGGAGTGGCGAAGCAGCTCCTCGGACGCCGCGGCATACGCGTTGCGGCATACATCGGCGAGCTTGCCGGCGTGAAAGGCAGAGGTTACGCGGACGGCGTAACCGAAAGCGAGATAGCCGAATGTCTTGACCGCCCCCTTCCCATGCTCTCGCACACAGACGAAGCCGCCGCCGCGGTAAAAGAGGCGGCGGAGAAAGGCGACAGCGCGGGCGGCGTGGTGGAATGCGTCGCGTTCGGCGTACCGGCAGGACTGGGCGACGCGCTGTTCGGCGGGCTTGAGAGCAAGATCGCGGCGGCGGTGTACGCGGTGCCCGCCGTGAAAGGCGTCGAGTTCGGCGCGGGATTCGGGATAGCGCGAATGCGCGGCAGCGAGGCGAACGATCCCTTCGTCATCCGCGGCGGACGCGTGGTCACGGAAAAGAACGATTCCGGCGGCATCAACGGCGGCATCTCCAACGGCATGCCCGTGACCTTCCGCGCGGCGCTGCGCCCCACCCCGTCCATATCCCTGCCGCAGAGGACGGTGGATCTCGCGGCGATGACGGAGACGGAGATCTCCGTACACGGCAGACACGACGCGACCGTCGTGCCGCGCGCCGTCGCGGCGATCGAAGCGGCGGCGGCACTCGCCCTGCTGGACGCGGTGCTGCTCGCTGAAAAGGAAAAGGCAAAACCGGATAAGAAAACTTTTGAGGTGGATATATGATAGAAGAACTTCGCAAAAAGATCGACGAGATCGACGACAAGATCGCAGCTCTCTATCTCGAACGCCAGAACACCGTGCGCGAGATAGGCGAGGAAAAGGCAAGGACGCACACCGCGGTGTCCGACCCGGCACGCGAGAAGAAAATCATTGCCAGAGTGACCAAACAGGCGGATGACGAGCAAAAAATATATCTTAAACGCGTGTTTGAAACAATTATGGAAACTTCACGCGCATATCAGCGCCGCCTGGTCGCGCCCGTGTCGAAGCTGTCGGACGAGCTGCGTCGCGTGCTCATGGAGGGCAAGAAATACTTCCCCGTAAGTTCCACCGTCGCCTGCCAGGGCGTGGAAGGAAGCTACTCCTCCATCGCCGCGGACAAGCTGTTCGAGATCGCGGACATCACATTCTTCCGCAATTTCGAAGGGGTGTTCCAGGCTGTGGAAAAGGGACTGTGCGACTACGGCGTGCTCCCCATCGAGAACAGCGCGGTGGGCAGCGTGAACGCGGTGTACGACCTCATGAAGAAGCACCGCTTCTATATCGTGCGCAGCATAAAGCTGAAGGTCAGCCATCACCTGCTCGCAAAAAAAGGCGTCGCCCTCTCGGACATCAAAGAGATATATTCCCACGAACAGGCGATCGGACAGTGCTCGGCATATCTGCAGAAGCTCCCCTCCTCCGTCAAAGTCACGGCGTGCCCCAACACCGCCGTCGCCGCCGAAACGGTGGCGAACTCCGACCGCACGGACATAGCCTGCATCTCTTCGCGCAACTGCGCCGACCTCTACGACCTCGGCATCCTGGACAGCAACATCCAGGACAACGACTCCAACTACACGCGTTTCATATGCATAAGCAAGACGCTGGAAGTTTTCGCGCCGGCAAACCGCATCAGCATAATGATGACGCTGCCCCACGAGTCCGGCTCGCTCAACCGCGTGCTCAACAAGTTCTCCACCCTCGGACTTAATCTGACCAAGCTCGAATCCCGTCCCCTTCCCGGCACGGACTTCGAATTCATGTTCTACTTCGACTTCGAAGGGCAGATCGAAAACTCCGACACCCTCTCCCTCATCGCGGAACTTGACCAGGGGACGGAACAGTTCGTGTTCCTCGGCAGCTACTACGAGGTGACTCAATGAGATTCGGACTGATCGGGAACCCTCTCGGCCACAGTTTCTCGCCGCGTCTGCATGCCGCCTACGGCACGCCGGACTACGCATTGTGTCCGCTGGAGCCTTCCGATCTTACGGGATTTTTCGCAAAACGCGGCTTCGAGGGGATCAACGTGACCATTCCCTACAAGCGCGACGTGATTCCGTTGGTGGACGAGCTGCACTTCACGGCGCGCGAATGCGGCGCGGTGAACACCGTCGTTAACCGCGGCGGAAAACTCGTCGGATACAATACCGACGCGTTCGGGATGCTCTTCGCCATGCGGCACGCAGGCATAACCCTTGCGGAAAAACACGTCGTCGTACTCGGAAGCGGCGGCACTTCCCACACCGCATGCGCGCTCGCAAAACGCGAAGGCGCGGCTTCCGTGACCGTCGTGTCGCGCCGCGGAGAAGTGAACTACGACAACGTCTGCTCTCTTCGCGACACCGAAGTCATCGTCAACACCACCCCCGTGGGTATGTATCCCAACTCCGCGGCATCCCCCGTCGACCTCTCCGTCTTCCCGCGGCTCGAAGGCGTGTTCGACGCGGTATTCAATCCCCTCAGGACGCGCTTGATACAGCATGCCGAAGCTCTCGGCGTGAACACCGGAAGCGGACTGCTCATGCTTGCGGCGCAGGCGAAAGCGGCCAACATACTCTTCCGCGGCGGCACCTACTCCGAGCCTTATCCCGACAGCGCGGAAGGCAAAGAGATCCTCGCCGTCTGGCGCGGACTGCTGCGCGACCTCACCGACATCGTACTGACGGGCATGCCCTCGTCGGGCAAGAGCACCGCGGGCAGGCTCGTCGCCGAGCGGCTCGGACGGCGGTTTTTCGACACGGACGACCTCGTGGTCGAGCGAGAGGGAAAGACCGTCCCGGAGCTGTTCGCGAAGCGCGGAGAGGAAGGTTTCCGCACGGCGGAACGGGCGGCGGTGGCGGAATGCTCCGCCATGACGGGCGCGGTGATAGCCACCGGCGGCGGCGCGCCCATGTACGAAGTCAACCGCCTTAACCTGAAAAGCAACGGTTTCGTCGTGCTGTTGCGCCGCGACGCGGACAAGCTGGACACGTCGGGCAGACCGCTCTCGCGCGATCTCGACACCCTGAAGCGCATGGAAAAGGAAAGGATGCCCGTATATCTCGCGTTCGCGGACTGTACGGTGTACAACGACGGCACGCCCGACGCGTGCGCCGAAAAAATTACGGAGGCGTTTTATGAAAATTTCGGTGATCAACGGCCCTAACATCAATATGCTCGGCATACGCGAGCCGTCCCTCTACGGCAGACAGGACTACGCCGCCCTCGTCGGACACATCGAGCGGTGCGCAGCGCGGCTCGGCGTGGAGGTCACTTTCTTCCAGTCCAACAGCGAAGGCGACATCGTCACCCGGATACAGCACGCGTACGGCACATGCGACGCCATCGTCATCAACGCCGCCGCCTATACGCACACTTCCGTCGCCATACTCGACGCGCTGAAAGCCGTGGGACTGCCGACCGTGGAAGTACACCTCACCGACATCAACTCGCGCGAAGACTTCCGCCGCCTGAGTTACGTGTCGATGTACGCGGAAAAGACCGTCTGCGGTAAAGGATTCGACGGCTACTCCGAAGCTATAGTTTATCTGGCGGAAAAGTACGCATAAAGTCCGGAATGTGCAATAAACGTCTTGCGCGGCATCCGGAGCGCCGCGGCGCGGGACGCTTTCGGTGCCGGGACGCTCCGTCCCGGACAAACAAAAAAACGGCTGGTCCTCAGCCGTTTTCGTTTCCGCCGGAACGCGCCCGCGACAGCCATACTATGAGTACGGCAATGTCGGCAGGGGATACGCCGGAGATCCTCGACGCCTGTCCCAGATTGAGGGGGCGGATCCTGTTGAGCTTCTGCCTGGCTTCGAGCCGAAGCGCGGTGATTGAATCGTAATCGATGTCCGGCGGCAGGGCGCGCGATTCGAGCCGGCGCTGTTCCTTGACCGCCTGTTCCTGCTTTTTGAGATAGCCTTCGTATTTGAGTTCCACGACGGCGGCGGACAGCGCTTCGTCCGTGCAGTCGAAGGCGAGGAACTTTTTCACGTCCTCCGCGCGGACGGCGGGGCGCTTTGCAAGCTCCCCGAAAGTCATCGGTTTTGCCGACGGGGCCTCCCCTCTCGCGGCGAGGATCTCTTCGGTTTCCGCACGCGGCAGAGGCGCGGACGAAAACGCGAGCACTTTCTCTATCATCTTTCTTTTCTTTTCGGTGCGGCGCATACGCTCCTCGGTGACAAGGCCGGCGGCGTACCCTTTTGCGGTAAGGCGCATGTCCGCGTTGTCCTGACGGAGCTTGATGCGGTGCTCCGCGCGCGCGGTCATCATGCGGTACGGCTCGTTGGTGCCTTTGGTGACAAGGTCGTCGATGAGCACGCCGATGTACGCTTCGTCGCGCGCCAGTACGAGCGGTTCCTTGCCCTCTAATCGCAGCGACGCATTGAGTCCTGCCATAAGCCCTTGAGCCGCCGCTTCCTCATAGCCGCTGCTGCCGTTGAGCTGTCCTGCGAGATAAAGATTTTTCACCGCCTTGCTCTCCAATGTGGGAAGCAGCGCGGTCGGATCGACGCAGTCGTATTCTATCGCGTAAGCGTATTTTGCGAAACGGCAGTTTTCCAGCCCCGGCACCGTACGGTACATCGCTTCCTGCACGTCGTGCGGCAGCGAACTGCTCATACCCTGAATGTACATTTCGGTACTGTGCAGTCCCTCCGGCTCGACGAAGATCTGATGCCGCTCCTTGTCGCGGAAACGCATGATCTTGTCCTCGATGGACGGGCAGTAACGCGGTCCTATGCCGCTTATGCTCCCGTTGTACAGCGGACTGCGGCGGATGTTGTCCATTATTATCTCGTGCGTGCGCGCGTTGGTGTACGTCAGCCAGCACGGCTCTTCCTCGAATGTCCCCGCCTCGGACATGAAAGAAAATCTGTCCGTATTTTCGCCGAGCTGTATCTCCATCGCGGAAAAATCTATCGAGTCGCGGTAAATGCGCGCGGGAGTCCCCGTTTTGAACCGGCGCACGGGAAGCCCCAGCGCAATAAGGCTTTCGGTCAGCTTCGTCGCAGGCGCATGTCCGGACGGACCGGAACTTTTGGTATATTCTCCTATGATGACCTTGCCGTTGAGATAGACGCCCGTGGCGAGAATGACCGCGTCGGCGAAGATCTCCTCTCCGTCCGCCAGCTTCACTCCGCATGCCGCTCCCCCGGACACCAGCACTTCCGCGCCCTCGCCCTCACGCAGAGTAAGTCCTTCCGCCGCGCGCAAAGCGTCCATGATCACGCGCTGATAGAGCGCTTTGTCCTCCTGTCCGCGCAGCGAGAATACCGCGGGACCTTTTGCGGAATTGAGCATTTTGATCTGCACGAGCGCCTTGTCCGCAGCGAGCGCCATCTCGCCGCCGAGCGCGTCTATCTCGCGCACCAGATGTCCCTTGGCGGTACCGCCTATGGCGGGATTGCACGCCATCATCGAAACCGTGCCGAAATCAAGACACAGCATAAGCGTGCTGTGCCCCTTACGGGCGCAGGCAAGCGCGGCTTCCACGCCGGCGTGCCCGCCGCCAACGACAATGACATCGAATTTGTTGTTTTCCATTCTCTAATATATGTTGTGCGAAACGTCATGCCGCCCGTTTCGCATTCCGGCTGTGCGTGACGTTGCGCAATAGTATCGCAGAGGCTCGCAGCCCTGACAGAAGCCGTACGGGACGAAACGCTGTTCTCCACGCTCACACTATGCGAGAAGTTACGCCATAGTCTCGCATAGGGCCGCGCCCTATTTGCCGACGCAGAATTTGGAGAAAACGGCGTCCACGACATCCTCCGTCGCCGTGCGTCCCGTGATCTCTCCGAGCGCGTCGTACGCCTCGCGAAGATCGACAAGAGTGAGATCCACAGTGCCGTCAAGCGACATAACCGCGCTTTCAAGCGCACGTTTTGCACGGTAAAGCGCGTCTTTGTGCCTTTCTGACGTGATCACTTCTCCCCCGGCGGTCTTGCCCTCGGTGTACAGCGCGGCAATGGCGCGGCGAAGTCCGTCCACCCCTCTTCCGTCCTTCGCGCTGACGGCGAAACACCCGTACATGCGCGGACATGCGAATGTGGTAAGGTCGCACTTGTTGCGCACGACGAACAGCCTCGCGCCCCCGAAATCGGGGTATGTGTACCCCGCCTTGTCGGTGGTGTCCACGACGTAGAGCACGACGTCGGCGTTCTTCGCCGCGCGGAGAGCGCGGCGCACGCCTTCGCTTTCTATCTCGTCGCCGCTCTCGCGTATACCGGCGGTATCGACGAGGTTTATCCTCACTCCGTCGCACTCGAAACTGCCCTCAAGCGTATCGCGCGTTGTGCCGGCGATGTCCGTGACTATGGCGCGGTCCTCTCCGAGCAGCGCGTTTATGAGAGAGCTTTTGCCGGCGTTGGGCTTGCCTGCCAGCACGGCGGTGATGCCGTGCTTCGCCATTCTGCCCGTATCCGCGGTGGCGAGAAGGGCGTCCACGCGCGAGAGAACGTGCTCTATCTGTCCTTTGAGGGGAGGAAGCACTTCGTCCTCGGTTTCTTCAGGATAATCCAGCACGGCTTCCAGCCCGGCGATGACGTCGCCGAGCGCGTCGGAAAGCGCGGTTATATCGCGGCTGAGAGAGCCGTCCATGAGCCTGTACGCCGCACGGAGCGCCGCCGCACTCTCGGCGTTGATCATGTCCGCGACGCCCTCCGCGTCCGCAAGCGAAAGCCTGCCGGAAAGATATGCCAGGCGCGTAAACTCTCCTCTTTCGGCGAGTCTTGCTCCGGCGCGGAGAGCCGCGTCAAGCGCGCCGCGCATGATGCGAACCCCTCCGTGGAGATAAAACTCGACCGTGTCCTCGCCCGTGTACGCCTTGGCGGCAGGGAAAAAGACCGCGTAGCCGCGGTCGCGGAAATCGCCGGCGTCAAACGTGCCGAAGCGCATATACATCGGCGTCGCCGCAAGCGGACGGGGCGAACTGCCCGCGCAAATGAAAATGGCATCGGCGACCGCGAGCGCGTCCTCGCCGGACACGCGCAGGATCCCGATACCACCTGCCCCTACGGGCGTTGAAACGGCTGCTATCGCACGCATATCAGCGTCTTTTCCCGCCTCCGAAACTCTTGAACTTGGGAGGACCGCTCTTCTGCTGTTCGGCCTTGACGAAAGACTCGGTGTAGTAGCCGCGGTATTCGTTGCCGTCCGGCACTTCCTCCTCCTCGACGCGCGGAGCGCGCTCCCTGCGGCGGTCGTCGCGTCTTGCGTCATTTCTTCCGCCCCTGCGGTCGTCACGCCTGCCGCCCCTGCGGTCGTCGCGTCTGCCGTCGCGGTGTCCGCCGCGCGGTCTGTCCTCGCGCAGTTCCACTCCCTTGGGGACGATGACGACGTGCCTGTCGTGCTCCTCGCCCTCGGAATGCGTCTCGGCTATCTCGCTGTCCGCAAGAGCTCCGTGTATGATGCGGCGCTCGAACGGATTCATGGGTTCGAGCACGATCTTTCTGCGCGTACGGTACGCCTTTTCGGCGAGTCTGCCGGCGAGCGCGACCAGCGTGTCGCGGCGCTTCGCGCGGTAATTCTCGCAGTCCACGACTATCTTCGCCGAGCCGCTCTTTTCCTGTCCGACATAGGTGCGCGTAAGGAACTGTATCGCGTCGAGCACTTCTCCGCGGTAGCCTATCGCCGCGCCTCCGTCCTCGCCGTCGATGTCGACGACGACTTCGCCGTCACGTTCGAACGCGGTCCCGCGCGCCTTGAGATTCATGGCTCCGAGCAGTCCGTTGACGAAATCCTCCGCCAGCGTCCGCGCCGTTTCTCTCACCGTGACTCTCACTTCCGCCCTCTGAAAAAGACCGCCTTTCTGCAGCACTTCCACCTGCACCCAGTCTTTGGACACTCCGAGTTCCGCAAGCGCTTTTTCGACTGCCAGGTCCACGTTGCTTGCCTTGACAACAACTGATTTTTCCATTTTTTCTCCTATCTTCTAACGGACGGCGCGAACCCTCCCTTCTTCCGCTCCTCGCGCTTGTCGAGGATCTTGCCGACAAGCGTAAATCCGAGCTGGAACACGACGGACACCAGCGAGCTGGTGAAAGTGTACAGTGCGAATGCGGCGGAGTAGAACAGAGAGAACACACCGATCATAATCGGCATGAAGTATTGCATCATCTTCATGGAGCCCTGCATGCCGTCACCGCCCTTCTTGCCGTCGGCGGAAGGGGGAGGAGCTCCCTGCGATTTCGTGAGCAGCTTCTGCGAAACGAAGGACAGCGCGATCGACAGTGCGGGCAGGAGCAGCCAGCCGTTCCAGCTCGCGTCGCCCGCGCCCCAGCCTGCCTCATCCGCGCCTATGACCTTGCCCATGACGAGGTCGTACTCGTCCTTCATGACGCCGGTTATCCTGGACATGCCGAAGCCCTCCTGTCCCGTGGCGACGAGATAATCGGGCACGCCGTCCTGCCAGTTGTCCGACACGAAAATGTTGTGTATCCAGAGGAAACCGCGCTTGTTGGTGCGCTCCTCCGAGAAATAGTTGTCATGCACCGCCTGCTGGGCGACTTCGACCGCGGCGTTGTACTTTTCCGCGTTCTCCTCCGTCTTTTCAAAGGACTCGTAATCCTCTCCGAGCTGCTCTTCCATGGACGATACGAAGACGTTGTAGCTGGACACATAGTCCTGCGCGAACTGGTATCCGACCATCTCGCGGAATCCCGTGAAAACGACGAAGAACACCACCAGCGTGATGATGGACGGCAGACACGCGCCGAGCATGGAATACTTCTCTTTCTTGTAAAGAGCCATCTGCTCCTGCTGGTAGCGCTGTTTGTCGTCGCCGCATTTTTCGGCGAGCGCTTCGAGCTGGGGACGCATCCTCTCCATCGCCTTCGCGTTGCGGCGCGAAACCACTTTCTGCCATATGTCCAGAGGCGAAAGCACGAGCTTGAGTATGACCGTGAACGCGACGACCGACCAGCCGAACACGGCAATGTCGTCGTCCAGACCGTACATGAGCCTTGCTATGAAATGGGAAGGTTCGGACACCGTGCCGTCCGAAACGTCGAACGCGCCGCTGTCCGCATTGCACGCCGAGAGAATGAACACGCTCAGAATGAGCAGCAGAGCCACTGCGTATATCTGAAACGTCTTACGGCGTCTGTAATCTACACGAGCCATTTGATCTTACCTCTGTAATTTTCCGGTACGGGATCGAAACCGCCCTTGGAAAACGGGTTGCACCTGAGCACCCTGAAAAGCCCCATTATCCCGCCTATCACCGCTCCGTACCGTTCCACCGCCCCGTAAGCGTACATGGAACACGTCGGAGTGTACTTGCAATTCCGCCCTATGAACGGAGAGAGCGTCCTCTTGTAAATGAGGATGAGCGCCTGCACGAGCCGTTTCATTTATCCTCCGCGAGCCTGCCCGCGCGGCGGAAAATCTTTTCCGTTTCCGCGCGCACGGACGCGAAATCCAGCTCCGCCGCCGACGGATGCGCCACGAGAACGTACATGCAGGACGGATCTATCGCCGCCGTAAGCGGAGTGAGCGCCTCGCGCAGCAGCCTTTTGACATGGTTGCGCGTGACGGCGTTCCCGACTTTGCGCGAAACGGAAAGCCCGATCTTCAGCCCCTCCCCCGACCTTGCCGCAAGCAACGTCAGATGACGGGACCCCGTCCGCTCCCCTCTCTTGTAAACATAGGTGAACGCCGCCCGTTTTTTCAGACGGAATTCGCGTTTCATTTACGCGGTGAGATTCTTTCTGCCTCTCGCGCGGCGTCTTTTGAGCACCTTTCTGCCGCTGGTGGACTTCATTCTCTCGCGGAAACCGTGCACTTTGCTTCTCTGTCTTTTCTTGGGTTGATAAGTCTGTTTCATATTGCCTCCGAGGGCTGCCGCCCCTGTTTTATTGCGGCCCGTCCGCGGAAGCGGACTCAAAGCCATTTTTTCGTTTCATACATCCCCGAAAGGGGACTGCGTTCCGCCTGCCGCCGCAATCTGCGGAGCGGCGCGCCGCGGAATCCGCCGCGTGCACGCATGCGCGGTATCTTCGTAAAACGATAATACGCTGTGCTATTATAATTAAAATAAATACACCGTGTCAACTGTTTTGCGCCCCGTGCCCCTTTTTCAGGGGGCGGGAGTTCACATGCTTTCCGGCGCGTCGATGCCGATGAGACCGAGCGCAGTCTTCAGCGTGTTCTTGACCATATACGCGAGGAAGAGCCTCGCGTTGGTCGCGCCCGCGTCCCCGCCCACTATGCGGTGTCCGATGTAGAAGCGGTTGAATTTCTCCGCAAGCTCCACCGCGTACCTCGTCACCATGCACGGCTCCCTCGTCTTTGCCGCCGCGCGCACCGTGTCCTCGAAGGACAGCAGACACTTAACGACGTCGATCCCTTCCTCGGAGCATATCGCGCCCATGTCCGCCGCCGCAAGGTCGAATGCGCCGCCTTTGCGCAGCGTGCTCGCACAGCGCGCATGGGTGTACTGCACGTACGGCGCGGTCTCGCCGTCGAAATTGAGCACCTTGTCGAAGGAGAAAACAATGTCCTTTATGCGGTTGTTCCAAAGCGCCGAGAACACCACCGCTCCCACGCCCACGCTTTCCGCCACGGCGTCCTTGTCGGGCTGATCGGGATTCTTCTCCTCTATGATCCCGCGCGCCTTTTCCACCGCCTTGTCCAACACTTCGGAGAGCCACACCACGCGTCCGCTGCGCGTGCTCATAGCGCCGTCCTCAAGCGAAACCATGCCGAAAGCGATGTGTTCCATATCCGCGGCTTTCTCAAAACCCATCAGTTCAAGCACCTTAAACAGCTGCTTAAAGTGCAGATTCTGCTGATACGCCACCACATACAGGCACTTGTAAAAATCGTAAGTTTTTGCGCGGTAGTACGCCGCGGCGATGTCACGCGTGGCGTAAAGCGTCGCCCCGTCCGCCTTGACCAGAAGGCACGGCGGCATGTCCCACTCGTCCAGCCGCACCACCTTGGCGCCGTCCGATTCGGTGAGAAGCCCCTTGCGTTCGAGGATGTCCAGGCACGGCTGCATCTTGTCGTTGTAGAAGCTCTCGCCGGCATAACTGTCGAAGCGGATCTTCAGCCTGTCGTATATCCTGCCCACGGCGCGCATGGTGACTTCCTTGAACACGTCGAAATACGCCGTGGCCTCCTTGTCGCCGTCCTCGATGCGCTTGAACCACGCTCTCGCGTCGATGTCGAGGGAGGGATCTTCCTCCGCCTCTTTGTGATAGCGCACGTAAAGCGAGTTGAGAAAATACTCGTCGCGCGACTCCACCTCGCCGAGCGACGACCACTTGCGCACCGCCACGATGAGCTTGCCGAACTGCGTCCCCCAGTCGCCGAGGTGGTTTATGCCGACGGGCGTATAGCCAAGATATGCGAAAATGCGGTACAGCGCCGCCCCTATCACGGTGGTGGAAAGGTGTCCGATGTGGAAAGGTTTGGCGATGTTGACGGAACTGTAGTCTATGCACACCGTTCTGCCTTCGCCCTCGCGCTCACCCGCGGTCGCGCTCCAATCTCTGTCCGCCTGCGCCGCGAGCCTGCGGCACAACGCCTCCGGAGAGAAGAAGAAGTTGAGATATCCTCCCGCGACTTCCGTCCTTCCCACCGCGTCGGGCGCGGAGAGGGACTCCGCAAGTTCCTTCGCGATGACGGGCGGAGCTTTCCTCAGCGTCCGCGCGAACTTGAAACACGGCAGCGCGACATCCCCCATCTTCTTTTCCTTGGGGATCTCGAGAGCCGCTTCCGCCTCCGCGGCGGTTATCGCGCCCCCGCTTGCGGCGGCTATGCTCTTTGCTATCTCTCTTTCAAACATACTCTCACACGTTGAAGCGGAAGAGCACCACGTCGTTTTCGCGCATGACGTAGTCCTTGCCCTCGCTCCTTACCTTACCTTTTTCTTTCGCCGCCGCGAACGAACCGCATTCGAGCAGCGTTTCGTAGTCAACGATCTCCGCGCGGATGAATCCTTTTTCGAAATCGCTGTGTATCTTGCCAGCCGCCTGGGGCGCTTTCGTCCCCTTGACGATGGTCCATGCGCGCGTTTCCTTCTCGCCGGCGGTGAGGTAGCTGATGAGTCCGAGCAGCTTATAAGACGCCTTGACCAGCTTGTCCAGCCCGCTCTCCGCAAGCCCGTATTCTTCCATGAACATCGCGCGCTCTTCGTCGGAAAGTTCGGACAGATCCTCTTCGAGTTTGGCGCACAGCACCACGCACTCCGCGCCTTCCGCAGCGGCGGCTTCTTTCACCTTTTCGGTGTACGCGTTGCCGCCGAGCCCGCTCTCGTCCACATTCGCGACGTAGATGACCGGCTTGCTCGTGAGCAGGAACTGCGCGTTGACGAACTCCTTCGTGTCCTCGTCCGCCGGCATGGAACGGAGAGGCCTGCCGGACTCCAGCCACGCTTTCATCTTCTCCAGCCGGTCCGCGTCCTCCGCGTATTTCTTGTCCGCCTTGAGCATGCTCTGCGCCTTGGCGATACGGCGTTCCAACGATTCGAGATCCGCAAAAATAAGTTCGAGATTTATCGTTTCCATATCGCGCACGGGATCGACGCTGCCGTCGACGTGAATGATGTTTTCGTCGTCGAAACAGCGCACGACGTGCACTATCGCGTCCACCTCCCTGATGTGTGAGAGGAATTTGTTGCCCAGTCCTTCGCCCTTGCTCGCGCCGCGGACCAGACCTGCTATGTCCACGAATTCCAGCGTGGTGGGGGTGATCTTCTTGCTGTCGTACAGCGCGGCGAGTTTGTCCAGCCGCTCGTCCGGCACCGCCACTACGCCGACGTTGGGCTCGATGGTGCAGAATGCGTAGTTTGCCGCCGCCGCACCGGCTTTGGTGATGGCGTTGAACAGCGTGCTTTTGCCAACATTGGGAAGTCCGACAACTCCGAGTTTCATGTTTCTCCCCGGGGCGGCGCGCGCGGAGCGCGGCGTTCTAAATCCCCGTTTCAGACAATATAGTAGAACAATTATACTTCAACGCCGCCGATTAGTAAAGAAAACGCGTGACATTTTCCGACGGGCGGCAGGGAGGGAAAATGAACGTACTCGAAGCCGTGCTGCTCGGCCTTGTACAGGGGGCGGGCGAATTTCTGCCCGTGTCCTCGTCGGGACATCTGCTGCTACTCGAAAAACTCGGCGTGGGAGAAGAGGACCTCTTCTTCAACATCTGCCTGCACCTGGGCACTCTCCTCTCCGTTGCGGTGTGCATGCGCAAAAGCATACTCTCCCTTTTCCGCCGGGAAAACAGGAGAACCTTGCTTTATATCGCCGCCGCGTGTATCCCCACCGTGCTCTTCGCACTGCTGTTCAAATACCTCGCGCCCGCCCTCATCGACGGCGCCTATCTCCCCTTGGGCTTCGCCGTCACGGCGGCGCTGATCTTCCTCTCCGAAAAGTACGCTCCCGCACAAAACCGCTTTTTATCTGTCAAAACAAGCGTATTAACAGGCGTTTTTCAAGGGATAGCCGTACTCCCCGGCATCTCGCGGAGCGGCGCCACCATAGCCGCCATGCGCTTTGCCGGCGTGGAACGCTCCTCCGCCGCGGAGTTCTCTTTCCTGCTTTCGATACCGATCATAACAGGTTCCGCGCTCTTCGAAGGCACCGAACTCGCGCTCACGGGAGGACTGGACGGCGTCGACGTGCTCCCTCTCCTCGCAGGCGTCGCGGCGGCGTTTTTATCGGGGTGCGTTGCGATCAGATTCTTCCTCGCTCTCGTGCGCAAACGCTCTTCCCTTCCCTTTGCCGTCTATACCGCCGCCCTCGCCGTCGTTTCGTTTGTTGTTTTATAATCGTCGCCGCGCCCCGGCAGGGGCTCTGCCCCTGCACCCCAAGACGGACAACCTATTCAAAGTGTCTTTGAGCACGATGAACAGTCATTCAGGCAGGCAAAGAGTCACCCCCTCGCATAAAGATAATGATACATTTTGCAAGATTTGCATATGATATTGACTTTTTGTCATGTTTCTTGTATGATGACATCAGAGTTTAGGGAAGCATAGAGAGGAAGTCCGCTTGGGCTTGCACCGGGCGTTTTTTCTTTGCTCAAAAAAGAGGAAGGGCATTATGAAAGTTTTCATCAAAAACAAGTTGGTATCGTGGGGCGGCGGTTCCGATGTCACGGACATAAGCGGCAACCCCGTTTACAAGGTCAAAGGCAGGGTGCTCAGCATAGGCAGGCGAAAGATAATGTGCGACTTGGAAGGCAACACGCTTTTCGTCATCCGCAACCGTTGGTTCAACCCCATCCGCCACAAGACCTACATCAAGGACGCAGAGGGCAACAGGGTCGCCACCGTGTACAGCAAGGCGTTCGACCTCACCCGTCTTTATGCGGACACCGAAAAAGGACAATACACCGTCCAAGGCAAATTCTTCGGACTCTCCTCCACCATATTGCGTGACGGAGTGCCCGTCGCCATCTTGGAGAGGCAGTTCACCGTGGTCGCGGACGCATTCTCCCTCGAAGCGTCGCCCGAGGATATGCCTTTCATGACCGCGCTCGTCATCGCGCTGGACAACCTCTGCGATAATCGCTCTAAGTGATGCGCCGGGGGAGATTTCCCCCACACCCCCCCCCTTGCGAGGGTGTTACATCCTCGCGCCTGTGGGGGTATTATACCCCCACACCCCCATACTTTTTATTATAAAAGTGCGCCGAGTGTTGCGGGCGCAGCCTGCAACACTCGGCGCGATATTATATAAAAGTATGGGGTCGAGGGGCATAATGCCCCTCGCGGGGTCAAGGGGCGGCGCTCCTGCTATTTCAGTTTGACCACCACCACTCCGTCCGCCGGAATGCGCGCCACTATCCTGCCCTGTTCGAACGCGGCGTCGCCGGCGATGATGCTCATCGCCGCTCCTATAAACCCTATCGACGTCGCCGATCTGTCCGCCGCCGGAGATACATAGGGATCTTTGTAGAGTTTTGCGACATCTAACCGCCTCTTTTGCGCTATCTTGCTCTTATTGAAGAAGCACACCGCTATGCCTCCGTCCGCGAGCGGCTTCGCCAGCACGTCCACAAGTCCGCGGCGGATGCGCTTTGCCTGTCTGCCGAGAGCGTCCTGGTCTATGGCGATGAGTTCGCGGTCGGAAACTATGTCGAGGACGGATTTCGGCATCTTGCGCAGGTCGTTGCCGAGCACGAGCGGCGCGCTCATCATGCACCACAGCGCAAAGTGGGAGAGGTTCTGATCGTAAGTGAGTTTCCCGTTGCCGACTTCCAGCATATCGGGATCGTTGAAGTGTCCGGGAGAGGCGTATTTCCACAGTTTCACGTTGCGCGAATATATGATCTTGATCCAATACCACCACGGACGGATGTCCGGAGTGGTGCGCCACATATTGCCCGCCGCGGCGCCCCAGAGCCAGGGCTTGCGCCACCCCCATTCGCATATGGAGAACAGGATGGGTTTCGGAGCCGTGCCGCGCTTTTCCGCCGTTTCGCGCACCGCGTCTTTCAGGCACTGCGACATCCTGCGGTACTGTATCGCCGCGCTGTCGCGCGAATTTGCGACGGGGTTGCCGAGTTCGATGACGTTCCTGCCCGCCTTAAGCCGCACCACGGTCTGAAAACGTGCGGTCAGATTGTACTTTTTCTGCGGAGGGAACATGATCCCGCCGCACTCGCCGCCGTTGACCGTGACGCCGAGATACTTCTCGTATCTGCCGTACTTTTTGATGCACACGGTGAGGACGTATTCTCCGTCCGCGTCCGCGGTCACGTTCTCGAATACGATACTTCCCCTTCCGGCGTCCATGCCGGACACATACTGTCCGCCGGGGAGTTCGGGACACCTCATCCTACGCGCGTATCCTTTCAGCACCGCGTTGGACACCTGGTACTCCCGCGCCTTTCCGCTGCCGAACGGCGACACCTCTATCGCGTAGACGAGCGGCGCATAGCGCGGAACGGGTATGTTGTGGCAGAAATCGTACTTGAAATACTCCGCGCCCCATTCGGCAAGCGTGCGCGCGTCGTCACGCTCTCTGCCCAGACTCGCCGGCAGATCCTCGCAGGTGAGCGTCCCGTTGGAGGAGTACAGACCAACCTTGAATCCCATTCCGTTCAGCTCGCTTATGAGCGCGGGTATCCCGTCCGGGAAGCGCACGAGATCCCCCTGCCAGTTCCCGTCCGCGTCGCGCATGCTGGAGTGCCAGTTGTCGTCGAGATTGACGTAGCGGTAGCCTGCGTCGTACAGCCCGGTTTCCTTCATGGCGCGGGCGGTGTCGACGATGAGATCGCGGTCGATATTGTTGCGGAACGTGTTCCAGCTCGACCACCCCATGAGCGGAGTTTCGCCCGCTCCGCCGTCATAGGGAGGACGCTCCTCCTCCCTCTTCGGCGCGCCTTTGAAAAGCTGTCTGAAATAGCAGAACGGGCACATCTTGTTGCGTTTTTGCATTATAAACCTCTGTTTCTGTAAAATTTGCTGTCAGACGAATCCGAATGCCGTCATTTAGCCGGAGCCTTGTAATAGACATGCGCTTCGTACGGTTTGAGCACCGCCGCCATGGATCCGCCGTAGTTGCCGAGAATGTGCTTCGCGCCTTCCGGCACGCATTTCGCGGCGCGGGAAGCGGACACCTCTCCGTCCGTCATGTTGATGACCACGGTGAGCACGCCGCCGTCCTCGGCTATCTTGTCGTAGGCGAATATCTTTTTGCTGGACGCCATTTTCTCGACGTACCTTCCGTAGACCGCCGCATCCTTGTATTCCTTCCTGAGCGCGATGACCTTGCGGTAGTAGTTGAGCAGCGAACCGGAGTCTCTCTCCTCGGCGGCGACGTTAATATCCTTATAGTTGGGATTGACATGGAACCACGGCGTCCCCGTAGTGAAACCGCCGTTTGCCTCCGCGCTCCACTGCATACAGGTGCGCGCGTTGTCGCGCGCCGCGTAGGCGCAGTTTTCGAATATCTTCTTCTTCGAGAAAAGGTGCGTCTTTTCCATTATCCCTTTCGCGCAGAACGTGGCGACGTCGACAAAGTCGCTCCAATCCTTGAATGGATAGTCCAGCATGCCTATCTCCTGCCCCTGATAGACAAAGTGCGTGCCCGACATGAATGTGTAGAGGGTGGCGAGCGCCTTGCCGCTCTCGGTGCGGTACTTCTCGCTGCCGTAGCGCGAGATGACGCGCGGCTGGTCGTGGTTTTCGAGATAATTGGTGTTCCACGCCACGCCGTACATCTTATGCTGCCAGTTGCGGTAGACCTTCTTCAGCTTGCGCAGATTGAACTTCGTCCTGAGGTAGCTTGTCATGAAGCAATCCGCCTCCATGTGCTGGAACTGGAACATCATGTCAAGCTGCTGATCCTTGCCTTCCCTGATGTATTTGAGCGCGTTTTTCGGAGTCATCATGGGCGCTTCGCCGAGTTGGAACGCGTCGTAATCTTTGACCACCTGTCTGTATTCCAGCAGATACTTGTGGATGTTCGGCCCCGGAGAATAGTGCTCCATGCCGCGCATTATCGGCAGAGGGAATCCGTCGGGCAGCCCCTCTCTCTTGCTGATGTAGGTGATGACGTCCTCTCTGAAACCGTCCACCCCCATGTCCAGCCAGAAGCGCATCACGCTCTTGACTTCCTCGCGCACGGCGGGATTGTCGTGGTTGAGGTCGGGCTGTTCGACGGCGAATAGGTGGAGATAATACTCCCCTCTCTCCTTATTCCACTCCCACGCGTTGCCGGGGAAGGTGGACATCCAGTTGTTGGGGAACTTCTTCCCGTCCTTCCCCCTGCCCGGACGCCAGATGTAATAGTCCTTGTATTTCGGGTCTTTCGCCGCGCTCTTCCTGAACCACTCGTGCTGATCGGAAGTGTGGTTGACCACAAGGTCCATGATGACCTTCATCCCTCTCTCGTGCGCTCCGTCGAGCACCGCCTTGAAGTCGTCCATCGTGCCGTATTCGGGATTGATGTTGCGGTAGTCGGCGATGTCGTAGCCGTAGTCCTTCTGCGGCGAAACGTACAGCGGCGAGAACCATATCGCGTCCACGCCCAGGCTTTTGATATAATCCAGTTTGCCGAGCACGCCCTTGAGGTCGCCGATGCCGTCGCCGTTGCCGTCACAGAAACTGCGCGGCCATATCTGATAGACGGAAAGCTCTCTGAACCAGGTTTTATTCATAAGTTACCCCCCTTACATAGGTTTACATTACAATAATAGCAACTTTACGCGCGCGTTTCAATAGTCATTTTGCCCGGCGGAGCAATTATTCCCGAACGGGACGGCTCCTTCTCCGCCGCACGCGCAGGCGGAGATCCTGTTCGCATATGCGAATTTTTTGTGCGGAAAGGAAAATTTTTCGGGATACCGTTGACAAACGGGTTTTTAGCGGATATGATAATGATAACGATTATCATTAAGGAGGGGCGCATGCAGACAGAAGCCGCCGCAAAACGCAATACACGCCAGAAGTCGGCAATCGAGTCCGCCGTGCTCTCCTCGTGCGATCATCCGTCCGCACTCACCGTTTGCGAGAGAGTGAAGGAGGAGATCCCCAACATCAGTCTGGGCACGATCTACCGCGTGCTGGGCATGCTGGTGAAAGAGGGAAAGGTGCGTGAGATACCCGTCCCCGGCGCTCCGTCGAGATTTGACAAAACCACGCGCACACACGCCCACTTCATCTGCACCGAATGCGGAGAACTCTCGGACATCGACGCGGAAGAAAGCGCGTTCATAGCTCACGCCAGAGCCATGTTTCCGGAAGCGGAGATAGACGAGGCGGAAATCATATTCAAGGGTTTATGCGCGCATTGTAAGGGGGAAAAGTCATGAATTTGCTGTTCAAGATCAGCTACGGGCTGTATGTGCTGTCGTCGGAAGCGGACGGCGTGTACGGCGGGTGCGTCGTCAACACGCTCTCGCAGCAGACCTCAGAGCCGGAGAGGTTCTCCGTGACGGTCAACAAGCTCAACTACACGCACGAGCTCATCGAAAAGAGCGGAAAGTTCGCCGTCGCGCTGCTCTCCGATAAGGCGGAATTCGCGCTCATCAAAGGCTTCGGAATGCGCAGCGGAAGAGATGCGGACAAGTTCGCCGATGTGAGGTACGTCACTGCCGCGAACGGGTGCAAAGTCCCGGCGGAAGGAGTGCTCGGCTTCTTTGAGATGAAGGTGGAAAGCACGGTGGACTTCGGCACGCACACCATGTTCGTCGCTTCCGTTACCGGCAGTACGGTGCTCGACGAAGACGGCAGGGAGCTGACCTACGCTTACTATCACAGCCACGTCAAGCCGCGCCCGGCTCCCGCTCCCCCGGCGGACGGCGGAGAGGTGTGGGTGTGCCGGATATGCGGATACGTCCACAAAGGACCTCTGCCCCCCGACTTCGTGTGCCCCGTCTGCAAACACGGCGCACAGGACTTTGAAAAGGTATCGGATGCAAGTGCCGGCGTCGCCGCCGACAATGTAAGCCAAAATAAAAATACTGTTGAATCAAAAGGAGAAAAAATTATGGCAAAATTCAGATGCACCGTTTGCGGTTACGTTCACGAAGGTCCCGAAGCCCCCGAAAAGTGCCCCGTCTGCAAGGCAGGCAAGGATAAGTTCGTCAAAATAGACGAGAACTCCAGATCCTGGGCGGCAGAGCACGTCATCGGCGTCGCACAGGGCGTCCCCGCCGACATCATGGAAGGTCTGCGCGCCAACTTCGAAGGCGAGTGCACCGAGGTCGGTATGTATCTCGCAATGGCGAGAGCCGCCCACCGCGAAGGCTACCCCGAAATCGGTCTGTACTGGGAGAAGGCGGCATACGAAGAAGCCGAGCATGCGGCGAAATTCGCCGAGCTCATCGGCGAGGTCGTGTCCCCCTCCACCAAGGAAAACCTCATGAAGAGAGTCGAGGCGGAGAACGGCGCGACTCAGGGCAAGTTCGACCTCGCAAAGCGCGCGAAGGAAGAAGGTCTGGACGCGATCCACGACACCGTGCACGAAATGGCACGCGACGAAGCGCGTCACGGCAAGGCGTTCGAGGGACTGCTCAACCGCTACTTCAAGTAAGCCGCACCGCGTCCGGCAGAATGCCGGCGCAAAAAACAAACCAACCGTAAAAGAGCGCCGCCGGCGCTCTTTTATTACCCCATCACAAAATCAAAGATTTTGTGATGGGGGTCCCTGATGATTAAAGTTCACGTTGATTAAACCGCGATATTTGGATGAAGTTTTGCCCCACCGAAAATACTTTCGGCGGGGGCCCCGAAGCATATGCTTTTACGTCAACTGAGAGGGCAATATTCGGATGAGATGCGCGAAAGCCCCCATATTCAGGACTCGCCGCGTACTTGTCGTACGTAAGAGGTCTGAATATGGGGGCTGACAAAGCAGATCGCCGAATAGTGCCCTCTCAGAGGTATTTGCGGAGAGCGCGTATGTGCTTATCATAACTCTTCAGCAGATCTTTTGCACAAATCGGCACTTCTTCGTGCGATTTTTGCATTTCATTGATGCATTTTTGCAGACTCACTATTCCGGTTTCGTAGCCTTCGATGAGCATGCGGGCGATGTGGGACGCATCGTTGTTGATCATGGCGGAGATGGCGGAACTGGCTTTGAGGACGGTTTTGGAGAGCTTGCTCCCCTCCGATTCCGCGATCTCCGTCCCGGTGAGTCCGCGCTTGGCTTCGGCGAGAGCTTCGCCCAGACACTCTTTCTGTCCGCGCATCGTTTCCGCAAGGGTTTCGTCTTTCACATAGGGCATGACGTGGTCTATCGCGTCCATGCCCATGGTCGTGCTGCGCACCATTTCTCTCAGAATCTTCATGGTTTTCCTCCTGCGTATAGTCTTTGCGGAAAAGGAGGAATTATACCGCTCTCCTCCGCACGGACGTCGCGCGCCCGCGCGCTGCGCGCGTTTTTTGGTTTAGTATTTGTATGTTACTTTGTTTTTAATACAAAATAATGCGAGATTCGGTATTGACGAGCGAATATTTTTACTCTATAATTTAATAGTAAACTATTTGACAGGATAGTTTCGCACCAAAAAGGAAAATTATGTAGGAGGGCAAAATATGCCAAACAATGTTTCTGTTGCTGAGCTCAAAGCAAAGGCAAAGGAACTGCGCCTGCACATCGTGCAGACCACGTTCAATGCCACTTCGGGACACGTCGGCGGATCCATGTCCAGCACTGATATGCTCATCGCGCTGTACTTCAAGTATCTGAACGTCGATCCCGCAAATCCCGACTGGGACGAGAGAGACCGTTTCATCATGTCCAAAGGCCACTGCGCTCTCGCGTATGTCCCCTGCCTCGCCATGAAAGGATTCCTCGACATCAACGAAGTCATGAAAAACTTCAACAAGACGGAATCCGCATACGGCATGCATCCGGACAGCAAGAAGATACGCGGCTGCGACGCGTCCACCGGTTCTCTCGGACACGGCATGCCCATGGCAGTCGGTATGGCGCTCGGCCTTCGTCTTAAGAACATCAACAGCAAGGTCGTCTGCATGACGGGCGACGGCGAATGCCAGGAAGGCTCCAACTGGGAAGCCGCGATGTGCGCCTCCCACTATAAACTCAAGAACCTCATCTGGATCATCGACCGCAACCACTTCGAGATCGACGGCAACACCGAGGACGTCATGTCCATCGAGCCGCTGGACAAGAAGCTCGACGCGTTCGGATTCAAAGTGCTGAAGTGCAACGGCAACAAGATGGAAGAAGTCGACAAGACGCTCGCGGAAGCATGGGCAACGGAAGGCCCCGTCGCCATCATCTCCGACACCGTCAAGGGCTTCGGCATCAAACAGTTCGAAGGCAAGGCGACCAGCCACTACTGCTCTTTCGGCTCCGAAGAAAGCGAACTTAACAAGTTCCTGAGCGAAGTCAAGAACAGAGAATTTTAAGGAGGAACACTATGGGAACTGCATGGAACGTCTATGACGGCAACAAAATGTCTTCCGGCGCAATGTACGGCAGAACGCTCGCCGAACTCGCCGCGAAAGATCCCCGTATCGTCGGCGTGACCGCCGACCTGGCAAAATCCACGAATATAGGCCTCCTCGGAGAGGCCTTCCCCGACAGACTCTTCAACGTCGGTATCGCAGAACAGAACCTTTTCGGCGTGGCGGCAGGTCTTGCGAAAGTCGGATTCATCCCCTTCGCATCCACCTTCGCCATCTTCGCGTGCCTGAGAGGCGGCGAGCAGATCAGGACTGACTGCGCCTATCAGAAACTGCCCGTCAAGGTCATCGCCACCCACGGCGGCGTGTCCTTCGGCGCAGCCGGCTCCACCCACCATTGCATCGAGGACTTCGCCATCATGCGCGCTATCCCGAACATGACCGTCGTCATCCCCGCCGACGCATACGAAACGGCAATCGCCGTCAAGCAGTGCATCGACGTCCCCGGTCCCTTCTATCTCCGCGTCGGCCGCGGCATGGAGCCGCTCCTGCACGAGAGTGAGGACGACCAGTGGTGCAAGGACTTCAAGATCGGCAAGGCGATGAAGCTCAAGGACGGAGGCGACGTCACCATCATCGCGTGCGGCGTGCCCACGCGTGACGCGTACATCGCGGGCGACATGCTCGAAGAGCAGGGCGTCAGCGCGCAGGTCATCAACATGCACACGCTCAAGCCCATCGACGAGGAAGCCATCATCGAAGCGGCAGTCAAGACACGCCGTATCGTCACGGTGGAGGAACACAACGTCATCGGCGGTCTCGGCGACGCGGTCGCGTCCGTCCTCGCGCAGAGCGGCAAGCGCTGCATCCTGACCAAGATCGGCATCCCCGACGAGTTCGGCCCCATCGGCAAACCCGAGGACCTTTATGCCAAGTACAAGCTCTCCAGCCAGGGCATAATGGAAACCGTCATGGAGATAATGGGCAAAGAGATCGAAGAAGACGACTGGTCCGACGAGGACTAAAAGGAGGTAGGTATGAAAGCAAGCGATAAAGACGTCTTGACTGCCAAGATATACTTCGCCGCCGCCTTCCCTGCCCTGCGCGTCCCCCTCGAAGAGGATCCGGCGCAGGTGAAAAAATTCGAGAAAGTCAACGCCGTGGTGGAATTCCGCGCCGCAGACGACGCAAATCCCGTCGCGTGCTATATGGTGTTCCTCACCCAGGATATGGCGGACAAAGCCGCCCATGACAAGCGCTTCAAGGTGTTCCAGGGCGAGTATCCGGGCTATATCGAAATGAAGGACGGCAGCAAATACGACGGACTCAAGGTGGTGAAGATGTACTTCAAATCCATCAAAAGTCTGCTCGGAGTGTTCAAAGGAAGTTCTCCCGCGGAGATGCTGGGCATAGTCTCCCCTCTCCTCAAGAACATCCTCAACCCCGTCACGCTCAAGTTCCTCTTCCTGATGCTGACGCTCACCAAGACCATGCCCTCGTTCACCCCGGACAAGTCGCAGCCCTGGGAGCAGTATCTGAAAGTCAAACTTTCGCTGTACCTCATCACGCGCGCACTTTCCACGGCGAACAAGCTGGGCTGGCCCGACATGGCCGATTGGACCAAGAAACAGCCCGACAGGACCTATCAGTTCATCGTCGGTCCCACCAAGGACGCGAGCGGCAAGGAGATCTATCCCGAGATCAAGAGCTATCTGCGCGTCAAACAGGGCAAGACCAAGGCGGGCAACGGCGAGCGCAAGTACCCCTTCGTGCTCTTCAAATTCCCCGATCCCGACGGATGCCTCGCGGTGCTCACGGGCAGGTACGAATTTGTCGAAGCGGTCGCGAAAGGCGCCGTCACCATCTTCGGTGCGGCGGACAGCTACGCGGTTCAGTTCAACGACATCATGACCAAGTGTCAGGCGATGCTCGTCCCCGAACCCAAACCCGAAAAGTGACATAAGTTGCTTGATAAAAAGCTCCTTCCCGACGGAAGGAGCTTTTTTTGTTTTACTATAATTTCTTTTCAACGTTTTCTCGTTCGAAGACGTAATCACGCGCCGCTCAGCCAAGGGAGTCCCGCAAAAAATCCGTAGAGATTGTTCGCGGGAATCCCAAGCGTTCACAGGCGGCATAGCCGCCGCTTGAACGCCGCGGCGCACCCTGCGACCTCGCAAGCTAGACGAGAACTTAACTAGGCACGGGCGCCTTGCGCGTCGAGTCGCCTTCCTCCGCCCGTGCAGGTCGTTCAGTTAGTACCGTTCTCCGCTTGATTATGTGAGTGCGCTATTAAAAACTCTTAGGGGAAAAGCGTTAGTCCCGCATTTTGGGAGAACGGCAACACAGACTGCACGGGGGAGGAAAGCCCGTAGGGAAGGAGGGGGGGCACAACATTCCTTGCGAGACGTACAGTCGGTTTCGCCGGAGTCCCACGCTCACTCCGATACTGACTATGCAAAAACAGCGGCGGTGTGCCGCTGTTTTTTTGCGTTCACAAATCACCCGCGCGGGCGACGGATCAGAATCCCGACGGGTTCATGCTCTGCCAGCGCCAGGAGTCCTCGCACATCTCGTCGAGCCCGTAACGGCACTCGAAGCCCATCTCCTTCTTTGCGAGAGAAGGATCGGCATAGCACTCCGCGATGTCGCCGGGACGGCGGCCAATGATCTCGTACGGCACTTTTCTGCCGCTCGCCTTCTCGAATGCGCGCACGATCTCAAGCACGCTGTAGCCCTTGCCCGTGCCGATGTTGTAGGTGACAAGGCCGGGTTTTTCGGCGAGCTTCCTGAGCGCGAGGGAATGCGCGCGGGCAAGATCGAGCACATGGATGTAATCGCGCACGCCCGTGCCGTCGCGCGTGGGATAATCGTTGCCGAAGACGTAAAGTTTCTCAAGTTTGCCTATCGCCACCTGCGACACATAGGGAAGCAGATTGTTGGGAATGCCGTTGGGATCCTCGCCGATTCTTCCGCTCTTGTGTGCGCCGATGGGATTGAAGTAACGCAGCAGCGCGATGTTCATGCTGTTGTCGGCATGGTAAACGTCGCGGAGAATGTCCTCGATCATAAGTTTCGTACGCCCGTAAGGATTGGTGACCGAGAGGGGGAAATCCTCCCTGATGGGCACACTCTTAGGCTGTCCGTAAACCGTCGCCGACGAAGAAAAGACGAAATTCTTCACACCGTGCTCCCGCATGACCTGCAGGAGATTGAGTGTGTTGCCGAGATTGTTGCGGAAATACTCCAGCGGCTTTTCGACGGACTCGCCCACCGCCTTCAGCCCTGCGAAATGGATGACCGCCTCGATATCCTCTTTCTCGAAGATATCGCGCACCTTGTCGATGTCGCACAGGTCGTACTCGTAGAACTTCACGTCCCTGCCGCAAAGTTCCCTCACTCTCTTCACCGCTTCGAACTTGCTGTTGCAGAGGTTGTCGGCGATGACGGGATCCATGCCGTTTTCCACCAGATCGATGACGGTGTGCGAGCCGATGTAGCCCGCTCCGCCCGTAACCAGAATGCTCATTGTATACCTCCGGCGGTATTGCCCGCCCAAAATTTGATTCCGTTGTTCGGCGCCGTCCGCCGCCGCTCCGGGACGACGATACGGCATGTATGCGGTGTTAAGCGCGCCTTTTCACGCCGTAAACCGCCGTTTTTGCAAAATTGCGGCTTTCAGACGCTCTCCGCCACCGCCGCCGCCATCTCCGCGGCGAGCGATTCCATGCGCTCCACCAGACGGAACTGCGTACGCGCGCGGACGAGGTTGTGCTCGGCATACGCGGTCTTGAAGTAGGTGTCCCCGGAAAGGTAGTCCGTGAGGAAACGCATGCCGCACTCGAAGGTCATAAGCCTTGCCGCGGCAGGCATGAGCGACCTCTCCGCCGCAGTCACGCTGCCCTCCATGCCTTTGAGGAAGCCCGCGGCGAACGCCCTGAAAAGCGCGATGTCGAAGTCCACCTTGGAAAGGTCGGGCTCGTCCTCTTTCGCCGTCGAGCAGCCGGCGCGGACGCCGTCGCCGAAGTCGTAGAGCATCGTGCCGGGCATGACGGTGTCGAGGTCTATGACGCACACGGCGCGCTTGGTGTCCACGTCGATAAGCACGTTGTTGAGTTTGGTGTCGTTGTGGGTGACGCGCACGGGGATCTCGCCGCTCTTCAGCGCGTCGACGAGCCGCGAGCACCCGTCCTTTCTTGCAAGGACGAAATCTATCTCCGAGCGTGCGGAAGCCGCCCTGCCGCAGGAGTCCGCCGAAAGCGCGCGCTCGAACGCCTCATATCTCTTCGCCGTGTTGTGGAAGTCGGGGATGACCTCGAAGAGGGAATCGGCGTCGAAGTCCGCAAGCCGGGCGACGAATTTGCCGAAAGCGCGTCCCGCGTCGCGGAACATCTCCGCGTCGTCGGCGACGAGATAGGCGTCCGTGTTCTCGATGAACTGCGTAGCGCGCCACACTTCGCCCTCCGGGGACGTGTAGTATCTCCCCCCGTCCTTGGTCGGAATGAGGTTGAGGCACTCGCGTTCGGGATCTCCGCCGTCGCGCACCACGGCAGCGCGGAGAAAGTCCGTGACCGCGATCATGTTGCGCATGAGCCCTTTTCTGTCCGGGAACACGTTGGAGTTGAGCCGCTGGAGAATGTAGCGGATCTTCCCGTCCGCGCGTTCGCAAGTCACCGCATAGGTGTCGTTAATGTGCCCGTTGCCGTACAAGGAAACGTCCGTGACTGTACCGTCGAAAGCGAATTTGTCCGCCGCTGCGTATTCGTTCATGAGGCACCTCCCTGATCCTTTCGCAATAATAATAAACTCCCGCGCGCGAAAAGTAAAGCGTGTAAACGAACTCGTAAAGTTTCACCGAAGGGATATCCCCCGCTATGATCTTGCAAAACACGCAATCGCGGCGCGCGGATTTCTGCTTCAAAACGGGTGCGTTTTCGCACACTATATTATATAATGTCCGCAGATATGAAGCAGCCTCTTTCCGAAAAACTCAAAGAAAGCCTGAAAATGTTCCTCGTCTTTTTCAAGATAGGGCTGTTTTCATTCGGCGGCGGATACGCGATGCTCGCCATGATCGAGCACGAAGTCGTGGACAAGCGCGGCTGGCTGACGCACGGCGAGCTGCTCGACATTTTCGCCATAGCGGAGAGCACTCCGGGCGCGATCTCCATCAACATCGCAACCTTCATCGGCACAAAACGCGCCGGTATCATAGGCGGCGTGATCACCACCGTCGGCGTCGTGCTGCCGGCGTTTCTCGTCATCCTCGCGCTCTCCTACGTCCTCGACCTCGTACGCGACAACAAATGGGTGAACGCGCTCTTTACGGGTGTACGCGTGGGCGTGATCGTGCTCATAGTGCACGCCGCGCTCAAGTTCCTCAAGGAAATGAAAAAGAAGGTCGTGACGGTGCTGCTCGCCGTGGCGATGTTCTGCCTTGCCGCGTTTACGGACATCAACGTGATCTACCTTATGCTGGGGTCCATCGGCATCTCGATCGCCGCCGTCGCATGGGCGCACGTCTGGGCGAGGAGGAAATTCCTCATCGCAGTGAGCACCGGCACGCCCGGTTACGTCATGGACAGGACGCGCTCCGGAGTCTGCCCCGAAGAGCTGCTGGCAGCGGGAATGCAGCCGGAGGACGATTGCGGCGCGGAAAAGGCGGCGGAGGACGTCTACGTCCGCGAAGCGCGCCCGGCGCCGCTGCCGGGCGGCAGTGAAGGAGGACAAGACAATGCTTGAACTGCAGCTGTTCTGGACCTTCTTCAAGATCGGGCTCTTCACCATAGGCGGCGGGCACGCGATGATCCCGCTCATCATGGAGGAGATAGTCGCCAAGGGCTGGCTGAGCCAGGAAGTCCTGCTCGACTTCATCGCCATATCCGAGAGCACTCCCGGTCCGTTTGCGGTCAACATCGCGACGTATACCGGACAGGAAGTCGCGGGCATAGGCGGCGCGGTCATGTGCACGCTGGGCGTTGTGCTGCCCTCCCTCATAATCATTATACTGATAGCGAAATTCTTCTCCCGCTACATGAACCGTCCCGTCGTACAGGAAGTGTTCGACAACGTGAGCGGTTCGGTGACGGGGCTGCTGTTCTCCGTCGCGGTGACGGTGGGCATACTGGTGCTGTTCGGCATGGACGGCGTGTTCGACACCGCGTCCTTCAAGCCGGACTACATCGCCATCGGGCTTTTTATCGGACTGCTTCTGCTCTCTTTCGTGAAGATAAAAAAGAAGAAACTGCCCCCCATCGCCATAATACTCCTCTCCGCAGCGGGCGGCGTGCTGCTGTACGGATTCATCCCCGTGTGATAATTTTTTAACATTGTACTTTTTTCGCACAACACGGTGTTGATTGCGTGTATACCGCATATAAACATCGTGTTTTGCCGTCTGCGCGCATTTTTTCACGCTCGCGTGCGCGCGTACGGCGGTTGCCCTTGCGGACGGGTTATGGTATAATCCGGTCAGGAGTTTGTTATGGCACAGGAACAGAGTGAAAAAAGTTTTGCCGACATAACGGCAAGCTGCGCGAAAGTTGTCAGCTACTATCATTTGCAGAACGGCATTTCCCCCATCAAAAGGCTTTACGTCAAGAATTCTTCGGACGAGGAGAGATCGGGACTGCGCATAAGGATAAGCTCGGAGCCGAAGTTCCTCCTCCCCCACGAGATAACGGACGTGAGGATCCCCAGGCGCACCACGGCGAAATTCGAGGAGAGCGTCAGTCTGTCCCCGCTTTACATGGTCGCGCTGGACAAGAGCGAAAAGGGGGAGATAATCCTTGAGGTGTTCGACGAGAACGACGCGCTCGCGGCGTCCCAGCGTTTTCCGGTGGAGCTGCTCGCGTTCAACGAATGCGATTACGCGGAGGATCCCGGCAGTCTTGCCGCCTTCGTCAGGCGCACGGCGGAACTCAACAAACTGCTCAATCTCGCGTCCAAGAAACTGCAGGGGTGGAACCTGAACGCCTGCACCGGCTACTCAGGCACGCGCAACAACGTGCGCAACCATTTTGCGGCATGCTACAGCGTCCTCGCCGATCAGAAACTCACGCGCGCCGAGGACAAATCCGTCGCCGGGCGCACTTTCATATCGGATCACCGCGACACTCTGGTGTCGGGCGCGGCAACGCCCCTGGAGGCGGCGCTCATGCTCGCCGCAATGGTGGAGGCCAACGGACAGAACGCGCTCGTGTCGCTCATCGACGGCAAGTGGTATGCCGGGTGTTTCCTCGTCAACGAATGTCTGCCCAATCTGATAGGCGACGACGTGGATATGCTGCGCAAGAAGTCGGAACGCGGCGTGAGCGACATCAGTCTTGTGTGCGCGGGCGACGTGTTCGGCGGCGTGTCCTTCGAAAAGGCGGAAAAGAGCGCGCAGGCGGTGCTGAAAAAGGGCGCGGACGCGGAATTCGTCGTAGACATCAAGCGCGCGCGCATTATGCACATCTTCCCTCTCCCCGAAAGGGTGAAGGGCGAAAACGGGTACGACCTGAGGCAAAGCAAGGACTACTACACCGACCTTGCGCCCAAACAGCTCAAGGAATACGGCGGCGACATCGGCGGCGAAAAGGAGATCAGCCGCGTCACGCAATGGGAGAGGCGGCTGCTGGACATGGACATGCGCAACGCGCTGCTCAATTTCAAGGTGTCGCAGACCGTCGTCAAACTGCTCGTGCCCAGCATAGAGGACTTTGTGGAGAACATGGCGGAGATCCGCTCCTACACCCTCGAATGCAAGCCGAAAGAGAGCCTCGAAAGCCTTGACAAGCTCACCAACGGATTCGACCGCGGAGGTTTTTTGAAGCCTTTTGCGGACTACATACTCTACGAATACCGCAACCGCAGGCTGCGCACCGTGTTCGAACCGAAAGACCACGAGAGCGCCCTCCTGCGCCTCTTCCGCAAGGAAAAGTCCATCCAGGAGGAAACGGGCACCCTCACGCTGTATCTGGCGGCGGGCTTCCTCAAATGGAAGGAGCAGGAGCAGGGCGAGGACAAATACGCTCCCCTCTTCCTCTATCCCGTCACGATAAGCCGCAAGGGCATAGCCGCGCCCGTGTATTCGCTGGACGTCAACACGGACGACCTCAGGCTGAACAGCACCCTGCTCGAATTCCTGTACCAGGAGTTCGACCTCGACATGCGCGGACTTTCCTCCGCCGACCTTTCCTCTCCGCAGGGAGTGCTGTCCGTCCTGCAGCGCATAAAACGCGAAACGGTGCGCTTCAAGGGCTGGGACGTGCTGGGCAACGTGTTCCTCGCAAGCCTGTCCTTCGGCAATTATCTGCTCTGGCACGACGTGAGGTACAAGAGCGACCGTTTCCGCGAGCATCCCATCGTACGCTCCCTCATCAACAACAGGCTGGAACTGCCGGAAGGCGCGTTCGATCTCTCCGACCGGAGCAGCGACGAGGCGTATATCGGCGGGGAGAAAATGTACCTGCCCATCTCGGCGGACAGTTCGCAGTATTCCGCTATCTACGACAGTCTTTCCAAGAGTTTCGTGCTTCACGGACCTCCCGGTACGGGCAAATCGCAGACCATCACCAACATCATCGCCAACAACATCGTGCGCGGACGCAGGGTTCTCTTCGTCGCGGAGAAAATGGCGGCTCTTTCCGTCGTGCACCGCAGACTGCAAAACATCGGGCTCGGCGACTTCTGCCTGGAGCTGCACTCCAACAAAGCCAACAAGAACCAGGTGCTCAACCACATCATCAACACTCTCGCCCTCGCCGACGCGACGACGGAACAGGATCTCGACGAAAAGGCGGCGGAGATCGCCGTCCCTCTCGAAAAACTGCAGAAAGAGCTGGACGCCATGCACCGCAAGCGTTATCTCGGCTTCTCTCTCTACGAAGCGATCCTCGACTATTTCGCCAACGAGAACGCGCCCGACTGCCTCAACATCGACAGCATTTTCTACGAAAAACTTACCGAAAGCTCCTTCAACAACTATCTCGACGTGCTGACGGAGCTGTCCCTGCGCGCCAAGGAGTGCGGCGACATCGAGAAATCCCCCTTCCGTCACATCGGCGGTTTCGCCTACGACGACAAGTGGCGGCGCGACGGCGAAAGCGTGCTTGAGATCTATGTGCTGGAACTCAAGCATCTCAGGCAGTACGCGAGGAATCTTCTGCCGCTCTTCAACATGCGCACGGTGTCGCTCACGACCGCGAAACTCCGCGCGCTCTACGACATATGCAAACTGCTGGGCACGGAATCCGTGCAGGCGTTCTTCTCATGGTGCGACAAGAAGAGCACCGGAGAGGGCGCGCCCTCGCTGCAAAGCGCGGCGGGCGACGCGAAAGGCTTGCTGGAATCCTTCCGCGAAGCGCTAAAAAAACACCGCATGCTCTCCTCGGAATACGTAAGCAAGTACGGCGCGTATCCTGTGGACGTTCCTCTCGGAGAAGTAAACGAAGCCGTGCGTACGGGAAGTCCCGGCCGCGCGGTAAAGAAGATAATCCCCTCCTCCGTCGAAAAGAAGGACAGGACGCTCTTCCTCGAATTCCTCTCCAAGTGCGAGACCAACCGCCTCACCCTCATGCGCAGACGGGACGAGCTCGCCGCCGTGTTCGGCATGGCGGTGCCGGAGCTGTCCGGCGTGAGCGACAGGGTGGATAAAATGACCGAACTGTACGACTGCGCGGCGAAACTTTACGCCGAATTCGACGCGGGACTCTTCAACGAAAGCTGTGTGGAACTGACTCGCTTCGGACTGCACCGCTACATCCCCTTCTTCATCGAAGCGTACGACGGCTGCGAGCGCGCGGGCAATGCTTTTTCGGAAGTGTTCCGCACGGGCGATTTCCTAGGCGGCGACGATATCGGCGCGCGCATCGAATACGTGAGCAACGTCCAGAAAAACCTGGACTTTATCCCCAGCTGGTGCCGCTATCAGGAGATGGTGGACAAGTGCCGCCGAAGCGGTTTCGACTTCATCCTCGAACCTCTCGACGTGGGCGAGATTTCCGCCGCCGACATTCTGTCCTGCTTCAAGAAGTGCGTCTACTACAACTTCATCAAGAGCGAACTCTATCTCGACGACGTGCTGTGCCAGTTCTCCGGGCTCACCCTCGAAGAGGCGGCGAACAAGTTCAAGAACCTCACCGAGGAGTACGAACGCCTGACCAGGCAGGAGCTCTACCGCAAGCTCGTCGCCGGGCTCCCACGCGCGGACACGACGGGCGACCACAATCTCGAACGCGTCATTCTCATGCGCGCGGAAAAGACGAACATGAAAGGCACGACGCTGCGCGGACTGTTCGCGCAGATCCCCAACGTGCTCAAGGCGTGCTGTCCGTGCATGCTCATGTCCCCGACCTCGGTGTCCCAGTTCCTGGACATCGACATGGAGAAGTTCGACCTCGTCATATTCGACGAGGCGTCGCAGGTGCCCACATGCAAAGCGGTGGGCAGCATCGTGCGCGGCAAAAACGTCATCGTCGTCGGCGATCCGAAACAGCTCCCTCCCACCACGTTCTTCAGCTCGGATTACAAGGACGACGAGCATTTCGAGGTGGAGGACCTCGAGAGCATCCTCGACGACTGCCTCGCACTCGGCATGCCGGAGAACCATCTGCTGTGGCACTACCGCTCCAACCACGAGAGCCTCATCGCCTTCTCCAACGCGATGTACTACGACAACACCCTGCTCACCTTCCCCTCCCCCAACGAGCTCAACAGCAAAGTGTCCTTCAAGTACGTGGACGGCGTGTACGAGCGCGGCGGCTCGAAGTGCAACCGCAAGGAAGGCGACGCGCTTGTCGCGGAGGTCATCGCGCGGCTCAAGGATCCCGCCCAGCGCGGTCAGAGCATAGGCATCGTCACCTTCAACACCGCACAGCAGAATTACATCGAGAACGAACTTAACAAGCTCATCCACCGCTTCAACCTCGAAGCCGCGGCGTATGAGTGCGACGAACCGCTCTTTGTCAAGAACCTCGAAAGCGTACAGGGCGACGAGCGCGACGTCATCCTCTTCAGCGTGGGTTACGCGCCGGACGCCAACGGCAAACTCTCCCTCAACTTCGGCCCCATCAACCAGGCGGGCGGCTACAAGAGGCTCAACGTCGCCGTCACGCGCGCACGCAACGAAATGAAGGTGTTCAGCGGCATCACGGGCAACATGATCGACCTCAACCGCACGGACAGCAAAGGCGTCGCCGGGCTGAAAGCCTTCCTCGAATACGCCGAACGCGGCAGAGAAATGCTTGCCATATCCAGTGAAGACATCACATCGGCGCGCGGCGGCATAGGCGAACTCGTCGCCGCGGAGCTGCGCGACAAGGGCATACTCTGCGACTACAACGTCGGCGTGAGCGACTTCAAGATAGACGTCGCCGTGGTGGATCCTCGCAACAAGGACAAGTATATCCTCGCCATAATCTGCGACAGCGAAAGCAGCTGCAAACTCAAGGGCGTCAAGGACCGCGTCGCCATGCAGACCAAGATACTGAAAAAGCTCGGCTGGAACACATATCAGCTCTGGACCGTCAACTTCTTCAACAATACGCGGCGCGAGATCACCAGAATCAAGGACCACATCACCACCCTCACCGAAAAGAAGGTGCTCTCCAAAAAGACCGTGCGCGAGATCACCGCGCGCTACCGTGCGCCGTACAAGAGCTACTACTCCAAACCCATGGCGAAAGCCGGCGCGGAATATGTGCTCAACTTCGTCAACGAGGAGAAGATCGAAAACCGCATCCGCGACATTATAGAAACGGAATCGCCGATTGAAAGCTCCGTTTTGCTGGATAAACTGCTGCTTTTGTACAATGTGCCCAAGACGGCGAAGCGCGCCGTGGCGACGCTCTCGCAGTACACGGACGAGTTCGCGTCCTTCAAGCAGGAGTTCTTCGGCAAAGTATTCTTCACGGACAAGGCGGTGGAAACCTTCCGCCCCTCCGACACGCGCACGCAGCGCGACATCACCAGAATACACCCGGAAGAGATCATCGCCGCCGCTCGCTGCGCCGTCGAAACGGGGCTCAACATGCGCCGCGCCGACGTGGTGAAAGAGGTCGTGAATCTCTTCGGCGGCAAAAAGACCAAAGCCGTCACGGAATGGATCGAGAAGTGCCTCGACCTCGCCATCGCCGAGAACCGCATCATGCTCACCGTCGACGACATCATGACCACATAGCGAGGGGATGGGATTGGTTTTTCCGACCAAACTCAAAAAACACCCCCTATAGAACACTGCGCTCTATCGGGGTGTGGGGGTGCTTCTTGTACCCCCACTGGGGGACGGAGGAAAAAAGAGAACTGCGTTTTAATAACACGCCGAAATGTTGCGGCGTGTTATGTCTTTCTTGCTCCGTCCCCAACCTCGGAGAAAAGCTCAATGTCCTCTTGGTTAATAAAATTATATCTCTCCCAAACTAAAGTTAAAGGATAAAATCTAACAAACTTTACATCCACTGGCATGGGAGTATTGTACCCCCTCCTACCGGGGACCCCACAAAATGTACATTTTGCGGGGAGCCCCATTCGGGCTTTCCTCCCCCGTGCAGAATAGAGTATCGTGCTCCCAAAATGCGGGACTAACGCCATACCTCTACAAGAGTTTTTAATATCGCACTCACATAACCAAGCGGAGAACGGCACTGACTGAACGACCTGCACGGGCGGAGGAATTCGGCACTCGCACACTTACGCCCGTGTCTATTTAATAGCCGTCTAGTGCTCGGCACTCACTTTGCGCGCCGCGGCGTTCAAGCGGCGGCTGCGCCGCCTGTGAACGCTTGGGTGATCGGCGCGTAAGAACGTCTTCGAACAAGAAAAGTTAAAAACATATTCTTTTTTCAAAAAAACCGCCCTGCGGCAATGGCACAGGGCGGTCTTTGCGTCGTGTGAAAAGCTTTTACTTCCGCACTTCGAAGTACGCTCTGGGGTGCGCGCACACGGGGCAGACTTCGGGAGCTTCCGTGCCGAAGTGGATGTGTCCGCAGTTGCGGCACTTCCATGCCACCACGCCGTCCTCCTTGAACACCTTGCCTTCCTGCACCGCCTTGAGCAGACGAAGGTATCTCTCCTCGTGCTCCTTCTCGATCGCGGCTACTCCGCGCATACGCGCGGCGATCGCGTGGAATCCTTCCGCGTCCGCTTCGTCCGCCATCCAATTGTACATGTCCGTCCATTCCGCATGCTCGCCTGCCGCGGCGTCGATGAGGTTCTCCGTCGTGGTGCCTATGCCGTGGAATTCCTTAAACCAGAGCTTCGCGTGCTCCTTTTCATTGTCGGCGGTCTCAAGGAAAATCGCGGCGATCTGCTCGTAGCCTTCCTTCTTTGCCTTGCTGGCATAGTAGGTGTATTTGTTGCGCGCCTGGCTCTCGCCCGCAAACGCGTCCATGAGATTCTTCTCGGTCTTGCTTCCTTTAAGTTCCATAATTGCTTCCTCCTTTTGGTGTGGCTATATTATACCCCACGCGCACCGCCGCCGCAAGCCCCTGCGGAAGAATTGTTCCCCGCACCCCGGAACTATCGTGAAAGCGGCACGCCTTTGTACTGTGCGCACTTGAACGCGGAGCAATAAAAAATTTACTCAACGCGCACTCATTCGTAGCGTGCCTGAACACGACGAATATTCGTTCGGAGCGTTCTTATGCACGACGGGAGTTTATTCGGGGCTGGAGCTGCCCAGCCAAAACTTGCACAGGGGCGAATGCCCCTCTTGCAAGTTCGGCGGCGACAAAGTGAGTGCCGAGGGCTGGACGGACAGTACGCCGGCAATGCGCCATCTCTTCGCGTAGCGGGCGCATTGCAAGTGGCATAATTTGCGGCATCGCAGAGGTGCCGCAATGCCGTCGCTCGTGCCCGAGCGCCGAAGGTGTCCCCCGAAATGGTGGGTTCCCTTTCAAGGGGGAACGATTTCGGGGGAAACCCGCAGGAAGGGGGAAACAAAATTTTTTATTATTCGGTCACTCGCAAGCCCGAAGGGAAGGAAGGGGGGGGGGGCACAACATTCCCTCCACGAAACGTGAAGTAGGTTAAAGTCCGTGCTATGCGTTCGCCCTCTTCTCCCCACCATACAAAAAAAGCCCTGCTTTCCGTCGCTTATTGCGCCGGCACCGCTTATACTCGCCTGCGGCTCGCAAGCGGTTCGGTCACCCGCACCCGTGCACTCACCCCGCCAACGCGATGAACGCTTCCGCTCGCTTTTTCGTGCAAAGCCGCACCCTCGTGCAAGCACGCGGGGCGGTTTTGCACGAAAAAAAGACACCTGTCGGTGTCTTTCATCGCGTTGGTGGGGTTGAATAGACTCGAACTATCGACCTCACGCTTATCAGGCGTGTGCTCTAACCAACTGAGCTACAACCCCTAGTTCCCCTTGCGGGGGCTGAGTGGTGGAGATGCACGGATTCGAACCGAGGACCTCTTGAATGCAAATCAAGCGCTCTACCAACTGAGCTACACCCCCAAAGTGAATGCTAAAAAATCATATCACCCGACTTTGCGTTTGTCAAACGATTTTAAGAATATTGTCATACGCCGTCACGCAATTGTGCGGACGGGACAAGGCGCGCCGTTCCGCGGCGGAGCGCAACTCAGCCGCCGGCCGCGCCGCTATCTTATGAAATTGGTGCGGTACGTCCTCTCCACGTCCGGGAGGGACACTCCCTGCGCTCTTCCCGCCGCAATGCATTTCAGCATCCACGCCATGCTTCTCGCAAGATTGCGCATGGTCTGCATACCCTCTTCGTCCTGCGCGACTTCCTCCGGCGTATGATACGCTCCGTTGATCTCGGCGGTGATCTTCTGCGCCTCTCTCGCCATAGGACGCATACACGCGGTAAGTTCCGTGCCCTTCTCAAGATAAAGTCCGTCGTGCATGGCGGCAATGTATTCTTCCGGCGTCATATCCGCTCCTCCGCAAATCTTTTCTGCGTGCATTATACCCCCTGCACGCGCGGTATGTAAAATATCTTATTTGCATAATTTCTATGTCCGCAGCCTATGCCCGGCGCACACGCCGGCACACGGCGGACGCGCGCGCCGGTCTTGACGGACGCGCCGCCGCGCGGTATCATAGACGCGGGCGATACGCTCACGAAAAACGGCTCCGCCGCGGCACATGCCGGCTGCGCCCGAAGAAAAAGGAGAAAAATACCATGCCTACATGCGAAAACACCCGTCTCTGTCCCTGCACCTACCCCTGCCCCCGTCACGGCAAATGCTGCGAATGCGTGGCGCACCACCGCGACCGTGAAGGCGGCGTCCCCGGCTGCTTTTTCACCAAAGAGGGAGAGGCGACCTACGACAGGAGCGTCGCCGCCCTCTGGCGCGACTACAGCAACCGCAAATAAAGCTCTTTTTCCCGGCGCGAGGTGGAAGAAGTGTTTGCCGGCTGATGTCCGCCGTCATGCGGACGGTATCGCCGATATTGTATCAAAACAGCAAAAAACGCCGTTTATACGGCGTTTTCGCATAGTTAAACATCATATATTTTCGTCATAAGCGCGGAGGACTTCGAAAAGCTCGTCGGAGATGATGTGTTCTATGCGGCAGGCGTTCTCCTCGGCGAGCTCCTTGTCCGCGCCCATGGAACGCAGCACGCGCGTGATCACACGGTGGCGTTCGTACACCGCCGCCGCCTTCTCCAGTCCCTGCCCGGTGAAGGACAGGTCGCCGCCCTTCCCTATCGTGACGTATCCCTTCTCGATGAGCAGATTCACTCCGCGCGAAACGCTGGACTTTGCATATCCCAGCTCCTCGACGATGTCTACGGAACGCACCGAGCCTTTCCGCTTTTTCAGGAGCAGTATGGTTTCGAGATACATCTCTTCGGATTCGTGCGATCTGATCATGCCTTTCTCCTTTTGCCGCCCCTGCCTTGCACGGGGAACGACGGGCGCAACCGCCGTCCGACATCCCGTTTTGCGCCGCACGGCGTACTGTTCTTCCGCGGCGCCATGCGTTCGCATATGCGAACACCGCGTCCGCAAAAAGGGAACGGCTGCCGCGCCTTTCCCTAGTGCGGGGTGTATTCTTACAACGCGATTATACTATGCCCCGCCCCGAAATGCAAGCGGCATTTTGTCAGCCGAGCGCAACGTCGAGGATCATCATGAGCACGAATCCGCTCACGACTCCCCATGTGCCGAGGTGGGGATGTTCCTGCAGTTTCGCCTCCGGGATGAGGTCCTCCGCGACAACGAACAGCATGGCGCCCGCCGCGAAAGCGAGCAGCCAGGGCTGCAGTATCTCGACATACGATGTGAGAAAATAGCCTATGACGGCAAAGATCGGCTCCACTATGCCGCTGCCCGCTCCGTAAAGAAAGGCTTTGAAACGGCTGCCCGTCGCCGCACGCAGGGGCAGCGCCACCGCAGCGCCTTCGGGGAAGTTCTGCACCGCCATGCCGATCGAGAGAATGAGCGCGCCGTAGAACGCCTCCTCTCCTCCCGTTGCCGCCGCCGCGCCGAACACCACGCCCGCGGCGAGCCCCTCCGGGATGTTGTGTATCGTGACTGCAAGGAACATTTTGGTGGACATCGCCGCTTTCGATGGCACGCCCTCCACCTCGTTGGTGCCGGTGTGTATGTGGGGCACGACTTTGTCCAGCACGGTAAGGAATATCCCGCCGACCACGATGCCTATCGCCGCAGGCAGCCACGCCAGTTCGCCGTAACTCTCCGCGCCTTCGAGCGAAGGGATGATGAGCGACCATACGGAAGCCGCGATCATTATACCCGCCGCGAATCCCAGGAACAGCGTATTGAACTTGGGCGAGATGTCCTTCTTGAAAAAGAAAACCAGCGCCGCGCCCGCCGCCGTGCCGATAAAAACCAATACGAAACCTAAAACGGTCATGCCCGTTGTGCTCATAAACCGATCTCTCCTATGAAGCCGACTCTTTCCTTACAACTATTTATATGCCTTTCACTTCCGGGCAAGGTGTGCCTGCAGCCGCTTTGCGCCCGTCGGGATTTCATTCGGTGTCGGAATCGTCCTCCGAACGCACGGAGAGCCGCACTATCTCCCCCGTTTCCTTCTTGATATACGTATTGTCGAGCTGCGCGCGGAGTCCCCCGACCACGCTGTCGATATACGCGCGTCTGAGCTTCGCCTGCTCCGCCTTTTCCTCTTCGGTCAAGCCCTCGGCCTTAGCCTTGCGGGCAAGCTCGTTGATCCTTCCGATATCCAATGCCATAATCACCTCATTCACATAAAACGCACATTAAGTGTGCCAGTCTATCGCTTCAAACCCGTGTTCGGTCAAAAACGCGTTGGTCTTGCTGAAATGTCTGCACCCGAAGAACCCGTAATACGCCGAAAGCGGAGAGGGATGCGGACACTCCAGGATGAGATGCTGCGGCGCGGTGATGAGCGACTTCTTGGCGCGTGCGTTTCCGCCCCAGAGCAGAAACACCATGGGCTCGCGCCTGTCGTTGAGCCGGCGTATGACCTCGTCGGTGACCTCTTCCCAGCCCTTGCCGCGGTGCGAATTGGGCTGCCCGGCGCGTACGGTGAGCACGGTGTTGAGCAGAAGCACTCCCCTCTCCGCCCACGGGACGAGATAGGGCGACTTGTTGTCTATGCCGACGTCGTCGCGGATCTCCTTGAATATGTTGACAAGGGACGGCGGCGCCGGCACGCCGGGCTTGACGGAAAAGCACAGCCCGTGCGCCTGTCCTTCGCCGTGATAGGGGTCCTGACCGAGAATGACCGCCCTGACCTTTTCGTACGGAGTATAGCGCAGCGCGTTGAAAATGTCGTGCATGTCGGGATAGACCGTGCGGGTGCGGTACTCAGCCTTCAGAAACCCGCGCAATGCGGCATAGTTGTCCGAAAGGAACACGTCGTGAAGTATGTCGTCCCAGGAATTGCCGATGTTGACCATGTGAACATTATACCACAGCCGGCGCAGGTTGCAACAATACCGCGCCCCAATGTTGCCTGCGGCTAACCGTTTTTGCGCCTTTGCGCCGCGCCCGCCCGCGGAAAATCCGGACGTCGACGTATAAAACCGCCCTCTTGCCGCCATACTATCCTCGACAGGCATAAGTCTGAACCGGGGCGCGTCCCCAAAAAGGAGTGAACATGGAAAACACCAAATCCAGAGCAAACGGCAGACAGTCTTCCGCGGCAAGCGAAAGCAACAGCAAGGCGCAGGCCGGCAAACAGGCGAAAGCCTCCAAGAACGCGTCCGACGCGAAGGGCTGCAAGAACTGCAAGTAACCGTTGCAAACAAGGAAAATCCCCGTCATCCGACGGGGATTTTCCTTTGCGCCGTCAGCCGCGGCCGACGGCAAAGAGGTAACGCATGCTCACGCGTTGCGCTTCCAGTAATAATCGCAATACGTCGACGAAAGCCACGTTGCAGCCGTTACCCGGTTTGAAAGCACCGAAAGATAAGAGCCGCCGGTTGCCGCGCCGTTCGAAGCCAGATACCATCCCGTCGTATGCTCAAACGTCACAAACGTCAGCCCCGTACAATCCTCAAACGCGCACCGCCCTATGCTCGTCACGCTGTCCGGGATGGTCACGGACATCAACCCGGCGCAGCCGGAAAAGGCATAACGTCCTATCTCCGTCACATTCCTGCCGATGGTCACACCCGTCACATCGGGACGGCTCGACGAGCTGCTTACATTAAACATATTCGCCGGGATGCTCGTCACACTGTCGCCGAACGTCACTCTTATACCGTCGCCGGACGTGCCGGCATTGTAAAAGACGCCGCCGCTTTGTAAAAAATCGCCCGCGGCAACCGCGTTCCAGTTGATTTCCGTCAGTCCGGTACAATTTCGGAAAGCACCGCTTCCCACACCGGTCACTCCTTCGCCTATGACGACGGATGTCAGCCCTGTACAACCCTGGAAGGCATGACTCCCTATGCTCGTCACGCTGTCAGGAATGGCCACGGACGTCAAGCCGGTACAACCATAGAAGGCAGAGCTTTCTATCCATGTCACGCTGTCGGGAATGGTGACGGAAGTGAAGGACGTTTCGCCGAAAAACGCGTATGCGCCTATCCCGGTGATCCCGTCCGGAATGACGATGTCGGACGGAAGCACCGCTCCGTCGGCAACTCCGAGCAGCACGCCGTCGGAGGCGACGTCGAAGAGCACGTTCCATCTCGCATAATAAACGGCGTCCTTCCAAAAACGCGCGGAATCGTCGAAAAGTTCGCCGTCGCCTTCGGGAGTCGTGTACCAGCCGAGAAATTCCGCATCCGCGCGCACGGGATCCGCCGGAGCGGAAACGAATCCGCCGAGGATGACGGTCTTTTCCCTGCCGCCGCTGCCGCCGTTGGCGTCGAAGGCGACCGTGACGGTCGAGGCGGTATCGCGGTAGTTGATGAGGGATACGCGTTCGAATCTTTTCTCCGTTCCGCCGAAATCGTCAACGAGAGTGAAACCGTCCCACGACGCCTGCCACAGCATGTAAGAATCCTCGACGTCGCCGAACCAATCGTCGTTGTATTTGAGCGTGAGCGTGTTGCCGTTCCTGCTCCATGTGCCTTTGTCCGCAAAGCGGTCATCCCTCGTGCCGTAATGCCACTCGTAATCCGTCGCGGTGAAGCTGAAAAACTCGTTGGGATCGTCTATGTTGACGTATATTCCGCGCAGTCCCATGAAACAAGTGCACAGCGTCACAAACGCGACGACAAGCAGTATGCACAGGAAAATACCGCCTTTGTGCGCGCCCGCCCATTCGGCGAAAGTCGCGCGCGCCGTGTCTTTGACATGGCGGTCGAAAGCCTCCCTGTCCGCCGCTTCCGCCCTTTCGAGCCGTGCGATCCTGCGTTTGAGCGCGGCGATCTCCTCTTTGTGATCGCCGACGGTGACTTCCTCCTCCTTCGGCATCTCCTGCTCCGCGCCGTTTTTGCGGCGGCGCAGATATCCTTTGCCGCACGCGCTGCACCGCCAGTAGTCGTGCTCAAGCGGCACGAGCGGCGCTCCGCATGAGGGACAAACGGGTGTCTTACCGTCCGTCCGGACGGATTGCGCCGCCGTGCCGTCATCGGAAGCCCCCTCCGCCGAAACTCCGCCGTCCGCGGTATCCTCCCCCTGCGCGCGCGTTTCGCCGACCTCCTCGGCGGCGGCCTGAGCCGCTTCTTCGCCGCTCTCTTCGTCCCGCGCCGGAAAGGTGTCCTGCACGGGATACGTTTCCTCCACCTGCGGACGTTCGGCTGCGGCTTCCGCCGACGGTGCTTCCGTCGGCTTCGTTTCGCCGCCGCTCCGTGCCGGCGCGGCAGTTTCCGCCGCCTGCGGCTGCTTTTGCTTCTTCACGAACTTTCTGCCGCACAATCCGCACTGCCATTCGCCGTTGCCCAGCGAAAAAAGTTCGCCGTTGCATTTGGGACAAGTTGCCATAGTGCTTTCCTCCCTTTTTCGAGCGGCCCGGAAACCCCGGATTTCCACCCTTTTCCCCCATCGTAAAAACCGAACCGTGCATTAAGTGTGTGTTTTGAAGCGTTTTTTGAAATTTTTTTGTAAAACATAGTTAATCCGCAGCGTTCTTCCGTCCGTTTCCGCCGCTCTGTGGGGGTATTATACCCCCACACCCCCGAACTGTTGGATTATGCTTCATACGGCTTTTAGTAGAATAACAGCTTGTATGAGATAAACATTAACAGTCAGCCCTGCGCTTAGCAGCCGTGCGCTCTGTGGGGGAATTATTCCCCCACGCCCCCGGACTATTTGCGTTATACCTCATACGACTTTTAGTAAAATAACAGCTTGTATGATATGAACAGTGATAGCCAGCCCTGCGCTCTGTGGGGGTATTATACCCCCACACCCCTTGATAAACAGTTTTGTAAAACCGCGATATTTGGATGAAGAACAAGGAAGGCGCATCAACACGGACGCGCGGTGTACTTATCGTACATAAGCGGTCGTGTTGATGCGCCTGACACAGTTATTCGCCAAATAGCGCGGTTTTACTCGAGTTCGAAGGCGCCCGTATAGAGCTGATAATACTGCCCCTTCCTGGCGATGAGTTCCTCGTGGGAGCCGCGCTCGATGATGCGCCCGTGGTCGAGCACCATGATGGCGTCGGAGTTCTGAATGGTGGAGAGGCGGTGGGCGATGACGAACACCGTCCTGCCTTCCATGAGCGCGTCCATGCCCTTCTGCACAAGGTACTCCGTGCGCGTGTCGATGGAGGAGGTCGCCTCGTCGAGGATGAGCACGGGAGGATTGGCTACCGCGACGCGCGCTATGGAAAGCAGCTGCTTCTGCCCCTGCGAGAGGTTGGAGCCGTCGCCGGTGAGCATGGTGTCGTAGCCGTCGGGCAGACGCGTGATGAAGTCGTGCGCGCCGGCGAGTTTCGCCGCCTCGACGCACTCCTCGTCCGTGGCGTCGAGCTTGCCGTAACGGATGTTGTCCATGATGGTGCCGGTGAAGAGGTTGGTGTCCTGCAGCACCATGCCGAGCGAGCGGCGCAGATCCGCCTTCTTGATCTTGTTGATGTTGATGCCGTCGTAACGGATCTTGCCGTCCTCGATGTCGTAGAAACGGTTGATGAGGTTGGTGATGGTGGTCTTGCCCGCGCCCGTCGCGCCGACGAAGGCTATCTTCTGCCCCGGCTTGGCATACAGCGTCACATCGTGCAGAACGATCTTTTCGGGCACATAGCCGAAGTCCACGTCCACAAGACGGATGTCGCCCTTGAGCTCGGTGTAAGTGACGGTGCCGTCCGCCTGGTGGGGATGGCGCCACGCCCATTTGCCGGTGCGCTTTTCGCTCTCGGTGATGTTGCCGTCGGCGTCGATCTCGGCATTGACGAGTTCGACATAACCGTTGTCGACCTCGGGCTCATTGTCGAGGAATTCGAAGATACGTCCCGCGCCGGCTATAGCCATGACGACGGCGTTGATCTGCATGGACACCTGTCCGATGTTGAGCGTGAACTGTCTGCTCATGTTGAGGAAGGACACTATCGCGCCCATGGTGATGACGGATGCGGCAACGCCCGTTATCGAGAGATTGTGCACGCCGCCGAGCACCAGCGCGCCGCCGGCTATGGCGACCGCGACGAACACGACGTGTCCGATGTTCATGATGGCGGGCATGAGTATGTTGCCGTAGCTGTTGGCTTTGTCCGAATCGCGGAAGAGCTCGTCGTTGACCTTGGCAAAGTCCTCCTCGGACGCCTTCTCGTGGCAGAACACCTTGATGACCTTCTGTCCGTTGATCATCTCCTCGACGAAACCTTCCGTCCTGCCCATGGAGTTCTGCTGGCGCACGAAGTATTTCGCGCTTCTGCCGCCCACGGATTTGGTGACGAGCAGCATGACGCCGACGCCGAGCAGCACCACGAGAGTGAGGTAGATGCTGGAGATGAGCATCGTCACCAGCAGGGTGATGATGCTGACCAGCGAGAACAGGCTCTGCGGCACGCTCTGGGATATGAGCTGACGGAGCGCGTCCACGTCGTTGGTGTAATAGCTCATTATGTCGCCGTGCGTGTGCGTGTCGAAGTAGCGCACGGGAAGAGTCTGCATTTTGTCGAACATGTCCTCGCGGACGTGTTTGAGGAAGCCCTGCGTGACGACCGCCATAAGACGGGTGTACACGAACGAACACAGTATGCCCGCGGCATAAATGCCCGCCATGATGCCCGCAATGGTGTAAAGCGTGTCCGCCACATAGTCGAAGCCGCCTGCTATGCCGGGCTGAATGACGTCGTCGACGAGGATCTCCAGGAATATGGACGAGCTTATGCCCGCCACCGCCGTCACCGCGATGCATACGATGACGAGGAGCAGCTCCCACTTGTAATAATGCGCCATGTAACGGAAGAGCCTGCCGAGGATCTTCATCGCGCTGCCTTTCTTTATCTCCATTCTTCTGCGCGCCATTATTCCTCACCTCCTTCTGCGGAGCCGCCGTCCTCCGCCGCGCCGGCGCCGGACTTGCGGATGTCGTTGAGTTCCGCCGCGCTCGCGCCCATGCGGTTCTGCGAATAATACACTTCCTGATAGATCTTGTTGCCGGCGAGCAGCTGCTCGTGGGTGCCCGTGGCTGCCACTTTGCCGCCGTCCATTATCACGATGAGGTCCGCGTCCTCGACCGAGGACACGCGCTGCGCGATGATGAACTTGGTCACATCCGGCAGCTCCTCGCGGAACGCCTGTCTTATGAGCGCGTCCGTCTTGGTGTCCACCGCGGAGGTGGAGTCGTCGAGGATGAGGATCTTGGGCTTTTTGAGCAGCGCACGCGCTATGCACAGCCTCTGTTTCTGCCCGCCGGACACGTTGGTGCCTCCCTGCTCAATATAGGTGTCGTAGCCGTCGGGGAAAGAGGACACGAACTCGTGCGCCTGCGCCCGTTTGCACGCCTCGACAAGCTCCTCGTCCGTGGCGTCAGGATTGCCCCAGCGCAGATTCTCCTTGATGGTGCCGGAGAAGAGCACGTTCTTCTGCAGCACGACGGACACCTGATTCCTCAGGCTTTCGAGATCGTAGTCGCGCACGTCTATGCCGCCGACCAGCACCTCGCCTTCCGACACGTCGTAAAGCCTCGGAATGAGGTTGACGAGCGACGTCTTGGAACTGCCCGTGCCGCCGAGTATGCCCACGGTCTGTCCGGGCTTTATCGTAAGGTTCACGTCCTGCAGGGCGAAGCGTTCCGCCTTTGCGGAATACTTGAAGCTGACGTCCCTGAACTCCACGCTGCCGTCCGGCACTTCGTAGACGGGGTTTTCGGGATTGGTGAGGGTGCTCTTTTCGCTCAGCACTTCCGCGACGCGCTCCGAGGACGACGTGGCGATGGATATCATGACCATGACCATGGAGAGCGTCATGAGCGCGGACATTATCTGCGCGCCGTATGCTATAAGACTGGACAGCGAGGCTTCGTTAAGCTCCGCGCCGGACGACTTCACAATAAGCTGGGAGCCGAAAATGCAGACGATGGAGATGGCCGTCCATATGGCGAACTGCATGAGCGGGCTGTTGAGCGCCATGATCATTTCGCCGCGCTGGAAGTCCGCGCGCACGTCCTGGGCCGTCTTGCCGAATTTCTTGATCTCGTAGTCCTCGCGGACGTAGGATTTGACGACGCGTATACCCTTGATGTTCTCCTGAATGGATTCGTTCATCGCGTCGTATTTCTTGAACACCTTCGCAAAAATGGGGTCCACCTTCCTGAATATGAGGAAAAGCCCGACGCCCAGCACGGGGATGAGCGCAAGGAATACGAGAGCGATCTTCCAGTTGATCGTAAACGCCATGACGACGGATACCACCAGCATAATGGGGCTGCGCACCGCTATGCGGATGATCATCATGAACGCGTTCTGAATGTTGGTGACGTCCGTCGTCATACGCGTGACGAGGCTGGACGGCGAGAACTTGTCGATGTTTGCAAAGGAAAAGCCCTGAATGGACGCGTAAATGTCCGTGCGCAGGTTGCGCGAAAAGCCTGCCGACGCCTTCGCCGCATATCTGCCCGCCAGCATACCGAACACCAGCGAAACGAGCGCCATGACGAGCAGTATCCCGCCCCAGAACAGAATGTTCTCGATGGAATTGTCCTGCTGGATCCTCTCCAGCATAGTGACCATGTAGAGGGGGATCAGACATTCCATCACGACCTCCACGGTCACGAGCACGGGAGCGAGGATCGTCTCCTTCTTGAACTCCCGGATGCTCTTGGTAAGTGTCTTTATAATGTTCAACATAATCTCTTCCTTAATACAATCCGCGCCGGAACGAAACACGGACTTGCGCAATCCGACACCGTGTTGTATGATAATTTGTAGTTATTTTAGCCACCGCGGCAGCACAAGTCAACAAATTTGACACGACAATCCGCTGCCGTTTGTCGGATTTTCAAGGAGCGTAAAATGAAGAAAAACATTGCGCGCGAGCACACCAGACAGGCACTTGTCGCCGCATTCTGGAAACTGTACGGCGAAAAGACCATCGAAAAGATAACCGTAGGCGCGGTCGCGGGGATCGCGGGCTACAACAGGAGCACGTTTTACGAATACTTCTCCGACGTGTACGACGTACTGCAGCAGGAAGAGGACGCGCTTCTGCAGCGTATGCGTTTCGGCGCGCCCGACAAAGAAGGCCTCCCCCTGGAAGAAGTCGTCGCCATGTTCGAGGAAAACGCGGACAGACTCTCCCTGCTGCTCAGCGAAAAAGGCGACTTTTCCTTCTTTTTCCGCATAAGGAGCCGCATGCGCGACGCCTTTTACGACCTCGCGCGCACGAACGGCACGGAGCCGGATTTCGAGCTGCAGATCGAGATAGAATACCACGTCGCCGGCACCACTTCCTCCCTGCTCTCGTGGCTGCGCACCCCCAACCGTCCCTCGGCCGAGACTTACCTCACCGCCCTGCGCAACGTCAACGAATACGACACCGAACGCCTGCTCTCCAAGCTGCGCAGACAACAATAACGGCAGTTCATGCGCGGATTGCGCACGATAAAATCTTCGTTTTGCAAAACGCAGGGCGGAGATTTTTCCGCCGGACGCACAAAAAAACAGCGGCTGTGCGCCGCTGTTTTTTGTGTTCGGAATACCGTCAGTTGACGCCCTGGGCGATCATGGCGTCGGCGACTTTCTTGAACCCGGCAAGGTTCGCGCCGGCGACGAGGTTGTAATCCATTCCGTAGGCTTCCAGCGCGTCCGTGATCTGCTTGTGGATGCCTTTCATGATGTGGCGGAGTTTTTCGTCCACTTCCTTTTCCGTCCACGCGAGGCGCTCGCTGTTCTGGCTCATTTCCAGACCGCTGACGGCGACGCCGCCCGCATTGACCGCCTTGGAGGGCGCGACGATGACTCCGTTCGCCTGCAGATATGCCAGGGCTTCGTTGGTGGTGGGCATGTTGGACACTTCGTTGAGATACTTCACTCCCGCCGCCACCATGGCTTTCGCATCCTCGATGCGGATCTCGTTCTGCATGGCGCAGGGCATGTACACGTCCGCGACGACGTTGCCCCACGGCTTCTTGCCGGGCACAAACTCGCAGCCGTACTTGTCGGCGTAATCCTTGACGACGTTTCTGCCGCTGGCGCGCATTTCGAGCATATAGTCTATCTTATCGCCCTTCACGCCGTCGGGATCGTAGACATAACCGTCGGGGCCGGAGAGCGTGACGACCTTGCCGCCGAGCTCCGTGATCTTGAGCGCGGCGCCCCATGCGACATTGCCGAAACCGGAAAGACAGAAAGTCTTGCCTTCTATGCTCTCGCCGAGGTGCTCCAGCACTTCCTTGAAGAAATACGTAGCGCCGTATCCCGTGGCTTCGGGGCGGATGAGCGAGCCGCCGAAGGAGAGCCCCTTGCCGGTGAGCACGCCGTTTTCGTACGCGCCGCGGATCTTCTTGTACGCGCCGAAGAGATAGCCGATCTCTCTGCCGCCCACGCCCATATCGCCGGCGGGCACGTCCACGTCGGGACCGATGTGGCGGTAAAGCTCGGTCATGAAACTGTAGCAGAAGCGCATTATCTCGGCGTCGGACTTCCCTGCCGGATCGAAGTCGCTGCCGCCCTTGCCGCCGCCCATGGGCAGTCCGGTGAGCGAATTCTTGAACGTCTGCTCGAAGGCGAGGAACTTCATCACCGAAAGATTGACGTTGGGCTGGAAGCGCAGTCCGCCCTTGTACGGTCCGATGGCGTTGTTGAACTGCACGCGGAAACCGCGGTTGACGTGGTAGGCGCCCTTGTCGTCAAGCCAGGGAACGCGGAAGATTATCTGCCTGTCCGGCTCGACCAGTCTTTCCAGAATGCAGTTGCGGCGGAAAAGTTCCTCGTTTTTCTCCACGGCGGGAGCGAGAGAGCCGAGCACTTCGCGCACGGTCTGCATGAATTCCGGCTCGCCCGGATTTTTGCGCTCTGTCATTTCGATGACTTCGGAAATATACGACATAAAAGTCCCCCAAAAAATGATTCGAATCTGCGGACGTGCCGTCCGCGCTTCCTCTTTAGCTTACCACATCTGAAAAATAAGTCAAGAGTTAACTAATTTTTTCCGCTCAACTTTATTGTCGGGCGCGGTCGGAACGCGGGAAAAAGCGGAAAGAAAATTTATTTTTGTAGCCCATTACGTTTGCCCACGGGCGCGCAGATATGATAATATATGCGCATGAGATACGCCGCCGAGCAACAATACGCAGGGGGACGGACGCAAGTGTCCGCGGAAAGTTTCCGCGTGTTCTTCCGCGGCGGTTTACTGTAAGCAACGTAAAAAGCATGGCTCGCGCCGTGCTTTCGAATTTTACGGAGGTGTTATGAAAAAGCTCGAACAGATCTACGAAGGCAAAGCAAAGAAGGTGTATGCCACCGACGACCCCGATCTCGTCATCGTATCCTACAAGGACGACGCGACCGCATTCAACGGTCTTAAAAAAGGCACCATCGCCGGCAAGGGCGTCATCAACAACAAGATGAGCAACATGATGATGGCAATGCTCGAAAAGAAGGGCGTCCCCACCCATTTCGTCGAGGAGCTTTCCGACCGCGACACCCTCGTGAAGAAGGTGCAGATCGTCCCTCTCGAAGTCATCATCCGCAACGTCGCCGCGGGCAGCTTCTCCAAGCGTTACGGCGTGGAGGAAGGCACGGAGCTTGCGATCCCCACCATCGAGTTTTCGTATAAAAACGACGATCTCGGCGATCCTCTCATCAACGATTACCACGCGCTCGCGCTCCGTCTTGCGACAGAGGAAGAGATCGCGCGCATCAAGGAGCTTGCCTTCAAGATCAACGACGAGATGAAAGCCTTCTTCAAAGGCATAGGCATCGACCTCATCGACTTCAAACTGGAGTTCGGCAGATTCCACGGCGAGATCGTGCTCGCGGACGAGATCTCTCCCGACACCTGCCGCTTCTGGGACAGCAAGACGCACGAGAAGCTGGACAAGGACCGTTTCCGCCGCGATCTCGGCGGCGTCGAGGACGCATATCAAGAGATAATGAAACGCATCACGAGCGGCAACTGAACCGCCACGGAGAGATATGAACGGAATTTTACTCCCTCAAAAAGAATTCGGCGTGCATGAAGAGTGCGGCATTTTCGGCGTGATCTCGCCCGAAAAAGAGCCCCTCGCGCGCGAAGTGTATTACGGTTTGTTCGCACTGCAGCACAGAGGTCAGGAGAGCGCGGGCATCGCCGTCAACATGCCCGGAAGAAAGATCGCCTATTACAAGAACATGGGGCTGGTCAACGAGGTGTTCTCCGACGAGGAGCTGGAGCTGCTGCCCGACTCCGACATCGCCATCGGACACGTCAGATACTCCACCTGCGGTTCGAGCAACGTCGTCAACGCGCAACCCGTCGTGTTCTACGGCAGATACGGCAGAATGGCGATCGCCCACAACGGCAACATCGTCAACGCCGCCACCATAAAGAACTGGCTCATCGACCGCGGACACATCTTCCAGTCCTCCGTGGACAGCGAAGTCGTCGCCGCGCTCATCAACTACTACACCACTTCCAGCGTGGAAAACGGCGTGCAGAAAGCGTGTCTGGACTTCCTCGGCGCGTTCGCCATCGTGTGCATGGCGGACAACAAGCTCATCGCCGTGCGCGACAAGTACGGACTGAAGCCCCTCGTCATGGGCAGAAAAGGCAAGTCCGTCATCTTCGCCAGCGAGTCCTGCGCGCTGGACGCCGTGGACGCGGAGTTCGTAAGGGACGTCGAACCCGGCGAGATGATCATCGTCACTCCCGACGGCAGGATCAACTCGCACAAATACGCCGTGCCCGACCCCAAACCCTGCGTGTTCGAGTACGTCTACCTCGCGCGCAGCGATTCGGTCATCGACAGCGTCAGCGTGTACGAAGCCCGTTACAACTGCGGAAAGGAACTTGCCAAGCTCTTCAAAATAGACGCGGACATCGTCGCCGGCGTGCCCGACAGCGCAACCGTGTGCGCGAGAGGTTACGCGGACGTGAGCGGACTCCCCATGGTGGACGCGCTCACCAAGAACCGCTACATCGGCAGGACCTTCATCCAGCCCAGCCAGTCCATGCGCGAAAGCTCGGTGAAGATCAAACTCAACGCCTTCCGCAGCAACATCAAGGGCAAACGCCTCATCCTCATCGACGACAGCATAGTGCGCGGTACGACTTCGCGCAAGATCATCAGCCTGCTCCGCGCAAGCGGCGCGACCGAAGTGCATATGCTCGTAGGCTCTCCGCCCGTCAAATTCCCGTGCTATTTCGGCGTGGATATGGAAACGCGCGACCAGCTCATCGGCGCATACAAGTCGGAAGAGGAGATATGCAAGGAAATCGGCGCGGACAGCCTGCATTACATTCCCCTCGACCTCATGGTGAAAAGCTGCGGCGGCGGTCCGTACTGCACGGCGTGCTTCGACGGCAACTACCCCATGGACATCAGCGAAAAGGAAGTCATCTCGATAGGCGACGCGCTGGAGTAATACCCCACAAAATTTCCTGCGGAAATTGTTGCAGGGACCCCGAAAAGTAATACCCCACAAAATTTCCTGCGGAAATTGTTGCGGGGACCCCGAAAAGTAATACCCCACAAAATTTCCTGCGGAAATTGTTGCGGGGACCCCGAAAATTTACCCCACCAAATTTCCTGCGGAAATTCGGCGGGGACCCCGAAAATTTACCCCACGCAAAATCCTTACGGATTTTCCGCGGGGACCCCTGCGCGGAAGGAGCTTTGACGCAGCTACTCGCCGATCTGCCCCACCGAAATACTTTCGGCGGGGACCCCGAATGAAAGCCCCACCGAAAATACTTTCGGCGGGGACCCCGAATGAAAAACACACGCAAAAAGGTCGCAGGAAGGCGACCTTTTTGCATGTTTAAAATGCTTTCGCGACCAAACAATAAAATTTGTTGTCCCCCGTTTCTATGGGTTTATCATGCTTGTTCGAGAGTTTTAAGCTCCTTTTTGAGTGTTTTGTCGTCGGCGGTTATGTCTTTGCCGGCTTTCATGAGGTCGAGCAGCTGCGCGGCGCCGATCTCAGGCTTCTCCACCGCGATCTCGCCGAACTCCCCTATCGTGCCCACGTCATATTTGGCAAGAGCCGAATCCTGGGAATTGCGATAAATAAAGAATTTTTGCCAGCAGAATTCCAGCACTCCGTTGATGAGCATAACCGTTGCGGTGGTAAGTATCTCCGCCCAATCTCCGCCGCCCATCGCAAGGCTGACAGTGTGCACATACCAGATCTGGAAGGGATAAAACGGCACATAGAACAGAAACGCCAGGAACATCGCCCTCGGCACATTCGCCACCGATTTGAAAGTAAACTTCCTGTTGAGAGTGAAGTTCCAGATGATCGACAACGCCAGTGCAATCGTTGTCGCCAAAAACTGGTCGAGCTGCGCGCCGTCCACAACGAAATTGATCGTGCCGATGCCGCTCGGTATAACAAACGTAAGTATGATGAAGGACACTTCCTGCACCACACCGGCACTTATGGTGCAGCAGGCATATTTTATTGCCTGCCATAGAGTCTTGCGTTTTTTCTTCTTCTCTCCGGCTTCGATCTCCGCGTCTATCTGCGCATAGGCGACGGCGGGATCGAAATACGCATCGCTTTTCATAGTTCCCTCCTTACTGCGCAGGGCTCGGACTTGCCGTCAGCCCCGGCAATAAAGTCATTATACTACAAGAAATCCGCGCCGAAAAGACCAAAAACAAAATAAATCCGCTCTTAAAACGGGTATTTTGCCGCAGACTGCCGCGGCGTAATCCGCTCCGGCACGGCGGCGCGCGGTATACGGGCGCGGATATTAGGCAATGATATATCCGTGAAAACGAACGAAATTGCCGAAAAACTGCAAAACGAGTTCCACGGCACGGGTGACCTGCTCCTCCGCGAAGTGCCGGGGAGCGGAAGCTCCTGCCTGTTTTGTTATGTTGACAGTCTGACGGACAAACTCCTGCTGGAGCAGGACATCATCGCGCCCGTGTGCGCGTGCGCGCGCAAATTTAAGGATAAGCCGCAGGACGAGGACGGCATGCGCGGACTGCTGCTCTCGGCGACGTCTTTCTGTCAGGACGTGACGGTGCTCCCCTACCGGGACGCGGTGCGGAAGATCGCGGAAGGCGACGTGGCGTTTTTCGCGGAAGGATACGAGTGCTTCTTCATGTTCTCGCAGCGCAAGACGGAAAAGCGTTCCATCGCCGAGCCGCCCACCGCCACCGTGCTCAAAGGTCCGAGGGAAGGCTTCATAGAAGAGATCAAGACCAACACCGCGCTCATTCGCCGGCGGATCAAATCCCCCGACCTCGTGTTCGAGAACATGAACATCGGCAGATATTCCTCCACTCCCGTCACCGTCGCGTACGTCCACGGCATAGCGGACATGACGGTGGTGGAAAAGGTGCGCGGCAGACTGCGCGCGGTGGACATCGACGGCATTACGGACAGCGCATGCCTCGCCCCCTACCTCGAAGAAAGAAAAAATTCGTTTTTCAAACAGGTGGGCAACTCCGAAAAGCCCGACGTCGTCGCGGCGAAACTGCTGGAAGGCAGAGTCGCGGTCATAGTGGACGGCTCGCCGATAGTGCTCACGCTCCCCTTTTTGCTCATAGAGGATATGCAGGACGGCTACGACTATTACTCCAGCGACTGGCGCGCGGCGTTCGCCAGAATATTCCGTCTGCTCGGCGCGGCGCTCACGGTGCTGCTGCCCGCATGTTACGTCGCCCTGCAAAGCTACCACTTCCACCTGCTGCCCATAGAATTTCTCGTCACACTCACGGGCGCGACGACCACGATACCTTTTCCGCCTGCGGTGGAAATGCTGTTCGTCCTGCTGCTGTTCGAGATACTCAACGAAGCGTCCATGCGTATGCCGCGCTATCTCAGCGTGTCCCTCTCCATCGTGGGCGCGATAGTGCTGGGCGACACCGCCGTGAAAGCGGGGCTGATCTCCTCGCCGGCGGTGCTGGTCACGGCGCTGTCGTCTATCGGGATATTCTGCGTGCCGGATCAGGTGGGCTCGATGTCCATACTCCGACTCGTTTTCCTGCTTGCGAGCGCGGTGCTGGGACTGTTCGGCATAATCGCCGTGCTCGTGGTGACGCTGTGCTATCTTGCGACCGTACAAAATTACGGCGCGCCTTACTTCGCCCCTTACGCGCCGCGCATACGCTCCGACCTCAAGGACGGCGTGCTGAAAGCCTCCGTGCGCAACATGGACTCGCGCCCTCTGTCCTTCCCCAACGGCAACCGCACCCGACAAAAACAGGGGGATAAGCAATGAAAAACGTCATTTCAACCTCGAATACCGCGCAAACCGCACCTGCGACGGCCGCCGCCGTACGCTCCGCGAGCCCTTCGCCGGAAGTGAACACGCTGTACAATTCGCAGGCGGCGTGTCTGGTGTTCTCGTGCGGGATCGTTTTCAAGGTATCGTCGCTGCCGGGACTCGTCTACTCCGAAATGCGCTCGGACACGCTGTGGCTTTACCTGTTCATGATAGCGCTGGATCTGCTGTGTCTGGCGGCGACGTTCTTCTTCGCTTCGTGCGGCGCGGACGAAAAACTGTCGGCGCAAAACTCCCCCGTCTACCGCGCGCTCTCGGCAGTGACCTCGCTGTATCTCATGCTGAAAGGGCTCGTGTACTTCGTCTACACCGTCGTCTTTCTCATGGTGGATCTGTTCGTCGGGGTGCCGCCGTATGTCGTGGTGTTCATCCTGACTCTTCCCGTAATATACCTCGGCTGCAAGGGGCTGCGCGGCATTTCACGCTGCGCCGAACTGCTCGCGCCCGTGCTTTTGTTCATACTGCTCGCCAATTTCGTGTTCCTGGAGACCGAACTCGACGCCGGCAGAAACCTGCCTCTGAAGGCAATGCCGACGGAGGAGTTTTTCTCGCGCGGACTGCTTTTCGGAATGTGGCTCGGCGACTGCTTCCCCATGCTTTTCGCCTCCGTGAAGAAGAAAAAGGCGCCTTTCCTCACGCTCGGCACGGGCATATCGTACTCGCTGGTGGCGGTGACCGCCATGCTTGCCGTGGCGATGTACGGCGACGCTCTGCCGTACGTCTACAATATGCTCATACGCCTTTCCGGCTTCAACAAGCTGTCGCTGGAGATAGGCAGACTGGAATGGGCGGCGATACTTGTCGTAATAGTGATGGCGATGCTCGCGCTTTCCCTGCATATGTGGGGAGCGGCTGAAGGCTGCCGCCGCGCGACTGGATCTCCTCTCCCCGCGCGCCTGACCTTCGCCGCCGCGATAATCGTCGTCCCGCTTGCCGTCCCCACAATGCAGGATATAATCGAATTTTCCATGACCGGGTTCGGATATGCCATGTTCGCGCTCTCTCTGTCGATTGCGGCGGCGTATTTCCTGGCGGCGCTGCGCGCAAGAAAGCGGGGGGCATCCCCTGCGGACGGAGAAGATTCTCGGACAACGCATGACGGTGCGCCGGGATGCGGCAAAACACACGCGAAAGAAAACACCGCCCCGTCAGCCCCTGCAATCCACTCGTGCGGCGAAGGCGCCGAAGGAGGCATTCGTGAATAAGACGGCGCGCGCTTTCGGAGCAAGACTCCGCGACAGATTCTTCCGCACAAAGTGGCTGGTGATGCTGACGGTGATAATCGCGCTGGTGTTTTTCGGCAGGGTGACGGACATCAAATCCCTCACGCAGTCCGCATTGGTCATAGGGCTGGGCATAGAAAAGACGGGGGACTCGTTTGCGGTGTCCACGCTCTCGGTCGTCGTGTCCGGCAGCGCGGGCGGCGACAACGCGCAGAACTATATCGTCTATTCCGCCGAAGGCGCGACGATCTCCGAAGGGCTTGACGCCATAGCGCAGAAAATGGGGCTTCTGGTGTCGCTTTCGCACTGTAACGTGCTCGTTTTGTCGCCGTCCGTGTTTTCGGTGGATCATGCGCAGCTGTTCGATCCGCTGATATCGTCCTACTCTCTGCCCGAACAGGCGGCGGTGACCGCCACGGAAGGCGCTCCGTCGGACGTGCTCGCGGCGCGGACGGGCACGACCGTGGCTTCCACGTATCTGGTGCAGGCGGCGCTGCTGCAGAACCTCGGCGGCGACGGTCTGACGCTGGTCACGGTGAAAGATTTCCTCGCGGACTCGCTTTCGCGGAGCGGAAGCGTCAATATCCCGCTCGTCGACGTGAAGGAATCCGAGCATCAGCCCGAAGGACAGCAGGAAGGATCGGGAAGCACGGCGGAGCTGGTCATGAACCGCAATCTGGTAGTAAACGGCGGCGACTGTTTCGTACTGGAAGAGGATCTCGCGCAGGCGGCTACCATGCTGGTGCGCAAAAAAGTGTTCGGCAGGCTGTCGCCCGTACTGCCCGGAGGCGAAGCCGTGGAATTCCGCGTGCTGGACGTTGCGCCGAAGCTCGCCGCGGAAGGCATGACGGTACGGGCGGAGCTGGAAGTGTCTGTGTCCTTCCTCGAAGCGCAGAACTCGACCGAAAGCGGCAAGATAACGCCGTCCTCCGCCGTGGTGAAAGCCGCGGCGGAACAGACCGCGAAAGACCTCGAAGAGCGCATCTACGCGTGCCACGCGCTGTCGCTCGCGCACGGAGCGGATTTTCTGCACCTGCAGAACGAAGTGTACAAGAAGGCGGGCTATACCCTGCCGGAGGGCTGCCTTGACGGGATAAACTTCTCGTGTTCGGTCAAAGTCACCGTGAAAGAAGCCGGATAAGCACGTCCCGGCGCAGTCCGGAATATCCTGTATCGTAAACGGAGGACGTTATGGACATCCTGCTCCCCTCTGAAGAAACCATGCGTGAAATGGCGCGCGAGTACGCGCGCACTCTGCCGCGCACCGACGCCCTTTCGCACGTTCTGTCCGCGGACGGCGCGGAGGAGAAAGCCGCATGCGCGGAGACCGCGCCGCTGCCGCGCGTTCTTTTACTGCTTTACTTTGCGTTCGCTTTGGGGTATAATTCCGGGTATGGAAATGCGCTTGCTGACGCCGACGGAAATATGGGAAGGATTCAATCCCGTCAAAGACGGGACGGAGACTTCGATCATTTCTTCCCGCGAAAAGGATAATCTCGTCACGACGGACGTGTTCTTCACGTCCGAAAAAACGGCGTCCGGCAGGGTGCGCGTGTATGCGCGCATCAGCTACGATTCGCGCTGGCGCGACGCGCGCCCGGCGCTCATCCTTCTCCCCTCGCATGACGAAAACAGGCGCTTCGACGACATCACCGTGTCCCTTGTGAAAGCGGGCTACGTCGTGTGCCTTTGCGATTATCTGGGCAGACAGAACGGCGACAATCCCCACACGACTTACCCCGACGAATACTCCTACGCGCAGGCGCCGGAATGCTTCTCCCACCTGTACTCTCTCACCACCACGGGGCGCGAAACGCCGTGGTTCCGGTGGGCGAAAGCGGCGCGCCGCGCCATAACCATGATATCTGAGCTGCGGTACGTCGATTCGGAGAGGATAGGGATAATGGGCGTAGACCTGGGCGCGCAGATAGCGTGGCAGGCCGCCGGCATGGACGGCAGAGTGCGCGCTCTCGTCCCCATCAACGGCGGAGGTTACCTGTGGCGGCGCGGCACTCCGCGCTTCCCCGGCGGCGACCGCGAGCTTCCGTCCGACGACGAGGAACGCGCCTATTCGGCGGGCGTCGGCGCGGAAACGTATGCCAAATTCGTGTCCTGCCCCACCTATTTCATCGTGTCATCCAACTCGTCCAACACCGACGTGGACCGCGCGGGCGACATTCTGTCCCTCGTCCCGGCGCAGTCCAAAGTGCTGCTCATCGTCCGAGGCTCGGCGTCGCAGATAAGCATGACCGCGTTCGACAGCCTCATCCTGTGGCTGCGCAAGAATTTCGCCCACGACAGCGCGCCGGTAAGGATGCCCGACATCTCTTTCCGCACCGAAGAGAACACTCTTTATCTGCACCTGAAATGCTCGTGTCCGCCGGCTACCGTGTCCGCCTACTATTCTTCGGGCGAACCGGTGTCCTTCGCGCGGACGTGGACACCCCTTTCCGCTCCGCAGATCACGGGAGAGGACGAATACGTCTACCGCGTGCCGACTCCTTCGCCGGACGACCTGACCGTAGCTTTCGCGACGGTAAGCACTCCGGACGGAATGATGTTCAGCTCGCGCGTGGCGGGGATCATACCGGCGGACTCCGGCATCACCGCGGCGGCGGACAAGAACACCGCAAAATCGCGCGTGGTGTACTCCGGCAGTATGGGCACGGGGCTGTTTTGGGTGACGACGGACGACTTCTTCCTGGACGAAAGCGTCCTCTCCGCAAAAAAAGGTCCCTTCGGCATAACGGGAGCGGGTACGTCCAAGGGCACGCTGGTGCTCTGCCGCACCTCTTACGAGGACTTCTCCAGCAGCAAAAACGCGGTGCTGCAGATGGACATCTACAGCGCCGTGCCGAAAGAGATAACGTTCACATTCGTCGCCTACCCCGACTTGACGCGCTACGAATGCCGCGTCCGTCTGACCGGCGGCGACTTCTGGCAGAAAGTCAGCATATGCGCCGCCGACTGCAAATGCGAAAGCGGAAAAACGCTGCAGAAGTTCGGCATATGCAAGCAGATGCTCGTCTCCGGTGCGGAGGACGTACTGTTCAACAATATCGTGTGGATCTGACGGATTTTCGCATATAGTTATGCTATGAACGAAACGGATTTCAAAACCGAAAACGGCGGACTGCCCGACGACTCCCTCTCAGGCGGAATGCAGCCCAGAAGAAAACGCGTGATAGCCGCGCTCGTCGCGCTGGCAGTCGTCGCGGTGCTCGCCGTCGCCGCCGCCCTGCTCGTGCGCGAATACGTCGTCACGACCTACGTCGTGGACGGCGAAAGCATGCTGCCCACCCTCGACGGCGGAGTGACGGGCGACACCTCCGACGGCGACACCCTCATACTCAACAAACTGGGCACTCCCGACCGCGGCGACATCGTCGTGTTCTATTATGACTGGAACGCGCTCGGAGACCCCTTCTTCTCTCCCCACCACCTCGTCAAACGCGTGATAGGCCTCCCCGGCGATACGGTGGAGATCCGTGACGGCGCGCTTTACCTCAACGGCGTGCTTCAAGACGAGGATTACATCAAAGAACACATGGACGGCCGCTACGACGGACTCTCCGTCACCGTGCCGGAAGGACACTTCTTCGTCATGGGCGACAACCGCAACAACAGCACGGACAGCCGCGCGATAGGCTGCGTGCCCGCGGACAACATCGTCGGGGTGTGCTTCCTCGTCTCCTCGGACAGCGGCGCACTCAGAATACCGTGACGTTGCGCCGCGCATGGAATATTAACCTCTCTCCCGGACCGAAGCAGGAAGGTGTACTTTAATATTCTTCGCGTCCCCTTATACGGTAGTATTGCTCTCTCCCTGCCGCGGGAACGAGAAGCCGGGTGCGGTAATTCCCTCATAAACAAAACGGCTGCGTTGCAGCCGTTTTTTACAAAAAACACTTTTTTGAAGAATTTTGCGCAGATAAACACCGCGTTGTGCGGTCAGCGTCTGTAAATGCGTTTGAGCTGTTTCTCCCAGCTCTTGCAGATGTTGGGATCGTAATTGCGCGGAATGTTGCGCGCCACGCGGTACGCGTACAAACTCTTTTGAAGCAGATTGTTCACCTTGATGAGCGTGCGCATGCGGCTGTACTCCGTGACGTTTATCTTGCGGATCGCTTCCTTCACGCCGACGCGGAGCATTTTGCCCGCGGCAAGACATCCTATCTCGTCGTTGGTGAGCACCTCGGAGCCTAGCATCCAGTCCAGCATAGCGTCGGGGAAATTCAAAACCCCGCGTTTGAGCACGTCCACCGCGCAGTGCACCGCGCCGAACTCGCGGAACACCTTGACCTGATATTTCCAAAGGCGCGACGTCTTGAACAGATCTTCCTTTTTGACTCCGCGCGACATATTCTCGCCTATCGTTTCGGCAAGGAGCTGTCCTGCGAGCATGCCCGACGCAATGCCGCTGCCGAGCATGGGAATGGTCATGTACGCCGCGTCGCCGACTGCAGCGTAGCCGTTGGCGACCATGCGCGTCGCCGGATAGCGGACGGGAATGACGCACATCTCTCCGCCGCGCACCACCTTGTCGCCGATGGTGGGATTGGTCTTTCTGAGATCCTCGAGAGCGCGTTCGAGATCGTAGGACGAAAGGCTCCCTATCCTGCCCACGAGCACGTTGACCAAGGAGGGATCGTTGTCCTGTATCACCCACGAAATGCCGGGCTCGCCCATGTGCTTGAGGTACACTTTGTTGGTGTACTTCGGCGCGGGCGCGTCGGGATCTCTCTCGTAAAACGCGCGGTAAGCCACAAAGACCTCGTCCTCGCGGTGACGGGAAACGCCGAACTCGGCTGGTAGATCCTTCTTGAGCGCGGAGTCCGCCCCCAGGCTGTCAATGACGAGATCCGCCCTTTCCTCCCTGCCGTTCACGACGACGCCTACCACGACGCCCTTTTCGACAACCGGTCTTTCCACCGTCGCGCCGAACACGAACTTCGCGCCCGCCGCCGCGCGCTCGTAAAGCATGCGGTTGAGAGGTCTGCGCTCCACGGACCAGTCCGCGGTGCTGTCGTCCTGACGGAACTCCCTCACCACCGCGCCGTGCGGAGAGATGAAAGTCCAGCTCTTCTTGCGGAAGCTGCCCGCGGGCATCTCAAGCCCCAAGCGGCGGAATATGGACGGATTGACGTCGTCGTGCCAATCGTAGCGCATTTCGTCCAAAGAGGGCGACTGCTCGTACACGGTGACGTCGAATCCGAGCTTTGCAAGCCTTTCGGCGGCGATCATGCCGCCCATGCCGGCTCCTGCGATTATGATTTTCATAAGACTCTCCTTGCGCGCCGCATACGGGCGGTTCTGCCGCCGGGCGCTCCGCGGCACTTCCCCATGCCGCATATCCGTGACAAACGGACAATTTATACTCTTATTTTATAACATAACGCGCGCGAATGCAACAGTTTTTACTCTGCGCCGCACGGCGAAAACGGCGTTTAAGCAGGGTATATCGCGGCGGAAAGGAGGGAATAATCGGCGTATGGATCGTCTTGACCGTCAGCTTGTTGTGGTATGTTTCGGAACTCCCGCGATCGCGGGAGATTCGCTCGGCCCCGAAGTGGGCAGCCTTCTGCGCGGGGACAAAAATTTCCCCGCGTTCGTCTACGGCACTCTCGACCGCCCCGTGACGGGCAGGAACATGAACGAATGGATCTCGTTCGTACGCGAAACGCACCGCGGCGCGCTCATGCTCGCCGTGGACGCGTGCCTCGGCGACGCGGCCAATCTCGGACGCATTTCCGTAAGGGCGGACGGCGTGTGCCCCGCCGCGGTGGGCGGAAAGAAAAAACGCTTCGGCGACGTGGGGATCATTGCCGTCGTAGGCGACAAAACAGGGGACGCCCTCACCGAACTTATGCAGGCAAACGCCGTTTATGTATCGGAACTCGCACATAAAGTGGCGGATTTGATAAGATCCGCCGTGAACGGACTGAATTTCGCGTCGGCGGTTTTTTAATTTTGCTTTAACTCCCGGCATGTACTCTTTTTCCGAAAGCGGATATTTCGTCGCGGCGCTCCGCGCCTTTTTGCCTGTCGCCATTGACTTTTTCGCTTTTAGTTTCTATAATATAGAGCATATTATTATAATCGGAGTTTTGCGCGCCGCGCGCTCCGGTGTGCCGCCGCGATACGCGGCGTGCGGGAGGTAAAATGAAACCATCGACAAGACGCACGATAATCATCGTCGCCGTGATCGTCCTCGTCCTGCTCGCGATAATCCTCGCGGTCAGTCTTTCCGGACCGGATCACGTCATATACAGCGACTTCATCTCCGCCCTCGCCGAAGGCAGGATAGACGAGGTATATTTCAACGGCTCGTACCGCATAGATTTCAGTCTCGTGGGCGAAGACGGGCTGAAATATTACACCTACTACCGCTCCGCGAACATGGACCAGATCATGGAGGCGATCGACGCCGCGGGCAAGCTCGAAAACCCCGTGAACGTGGCGTACGACTTCAACGATCCGTCCAGCTCGTCCATGCTCTCTTCCCTGCTCGTGCCCATCATCATGATCGTGCTGCTCGCCATTGTGTTCTTCATCATAATGCGCAAGACCAACGGCGCGAACAACAAGGCGCTCAACTTCGGCAAGACCAAAGCGTCCCAGGTGCGCGACAGTAAAGTGCGCTTCTCCGACGTCGCCGGCGCGGAAGAGGAAAAGCAGGAATTGCAGGAGATAGTCGAATTCCTCAAAGACCCCAAGAAGTTCACCGCGATAGGCGCGCGCATTCCCAAAGGCGTGCTGCTCGTCGGCCCTCCCGGAACGGGCAAGACGCTGTTTGCGAAAGCCGTTGCCGGAGAGGCGAACGTACCCTTCTTCTCCATCAGCGGCTCGGACTTCGTCGAGATGTTCGTGGGTGTGGGCGCGTCGAGAGTGCGCGACCTCTTCGATCAGGCGAAGCACAGCATGCCGTGCATAATCTTCATCGACGAAATCGACGCCGTCGGACGTCAGCGCGGCGCGGGGCTCGGCGGCGGCAACGACGAGCGTGAACAGACGCTCAACCAGCTGCTCGTCCAGATGGACGGCTTCGAGTCCAACGACAGCATCATCGTCATGGCGGCGACCAACCGCGCGGATATACTCGATCCCGCGCTCATGCGTCCCGGCAGATTCGACAGACAGATCTACATCAACATCCCCGACGTGAAAGGGCGCGAGGAGATATTCAAGGTGCACAGCCGCAACAAGCCGCTTGCGCCGGCGGTCAACTTCAAGAGCCTTGCCCGCCTGACATCGGGCTTCACGGGAGCGGACATCGAGAACCTGCTCAACGAGGCCGCAATCCTCGCCGCACGCGCCAACCGCAAGCTCATCACCATGGAGGACATCTCCGAGGCGATCAACAAGGTCATCGCGGGCCCCGCGAAGAAGAGCCGTGTGGTGACCGAGCGCGACAAGCGCATCACGGCATACCACGAGTCCGGCCACGCCATCATCGCCAAGTTGTCCAAAAACTGCGACACCGTGCACGAAGTGAGCATCATCCCCCGCGGTCAGGCCGCCGGATACACCATCACTCTGCCGGAGAACGACGACAACCATTTCACAAAGCAGAAACTGCTGGATCAGATAGCCATGATGCTGGGCGGCAGAGCCGCGGAAGAGCTGGTCATCAAAGACGTCTCCGCAGGCGCGTCCAACGACATCCAGCGCGCAAGCAAGATCGCGCGCAAGATGGTGACGGAATGGGGCATGTCCGACGCGATAGGCAACATGTACCTCGGCGCGTCGGAGGAAGTGTTCCTGGGGCGCGACTACCAGACTCAGCTCAATTACAGCGACGAGATGGCGGCGAAGATAGACGCGGAGATCAAGTCCATCATCGACACGCAGTATCGGAAGGCGCTGTCGATCCTCCGCGAGCACCGCGACATCATGGACAAGATGGTCAAGATGCTCTACGAAAAGGAAACGATATACGAGGACGAGATCGACTCCCTTTTCGGGGACGGCACCCCTGACCGGGGCGGGGCACCGAACCCCGTACTTGACGGGGGCGCATCCGGCACGGACGAAAGCAAGACTTCGGGCGGCGCGTCGCCCTCGGAGGCTGGTGTTGAGAGCGGCGATCCGAACACCGCCCCCGAAGAGGATTCGTCAGGCGCAAGCGCAGGCAAAACCGAGGACGGCGCGGACGACGGCGTAAAGGACTGAGCGAACGACACTTCGGGCGGCGTGACCTTCTCCGCCGCCCGTTCATAGGATTGTATATGGGAGATTCTAAAAGACATATCCCCTCGTGGGGAGAGATCCGCGAAGCCAAACGCGCGGATCTGCGCGCGGTAATGGACAAAGATCCCGCCGCCACTTCGGAGTGGTCGGTGAAGCACACTTACGCCGGATACAAGGCGCTGTCCGCCTACCGCATTGCGAACAGATGGTATCTGAAGGGCTTCGTCACGCTGGCGAAGCTCGTTGCCGCCCGCGCGAGAAAACGCACGGGAGTGGAGATCCACCCTGCCGCCACGCTCGGCAAGGGCATAATGATCGACCACGGCAGCGGAGTGGTCATAGGTGAAACGGCGGAAGTGGGCGACGGGTGCGTGCTGTATCAGGGCGTGACTCTCGGCGGCACCGGCAAGGACACCGGCAAGCGCCATCCTACCCTCGAAAACGACGTCATGGTGAGCGCCGGCGCAAAGGTGCTGGGCCCCCTTACCGTGGGCGCGCACTCGAAGATCGGCGCCGGAAGCGTCGTGCTCAAAGACGTACCCCCCTACTCCACGGTGGTCGGAGTGCCGGGACGTGTGGTTAAGCAGGACGGCAGGCGCGTCGCAGATATGGATCAGGTGCTGCTGCCCGACCCGATACTTGCGGAATTTCTGCGCATCAACCGCAGACTGCAGGAGCTGGAGCGCGCCGCGGGCATTACGGACGCAGCCAGCATGAGCGTGTCCGAAGGCGAAGGCGCGGCGGAGAAAGCCGCCGAAAAAGCCGCGATAAAGGAATTTGAGGAACAGGGAGAGGAATGAAATGAAGATATACAATTCGCTCACCAAAAGGAAAGAGGATTTCGCGCCCCTGGAAGGCAACAAAGTGAAGATGTACGCGTGCGGCATCACCGTGTCCGGCGACGCGCACATCGGACACGCCTATCAGGCGCTCATCTACGACATCATACGCAAATATCTCGAAAAAAAGGGCTACGACGTGACGTACGCGCGCAACTACACGGACGTGGACGACAAGATCATCGCGCGCTCTCACGAAACGGGCATCCCCGCGGATGAGTATGCGGAGATGATGATCAAGAAGATCGACGCCGAGATGCGCAGGCTGGAGGTGGACGACCCCGACATATGGCTGCGTGCGACTTGCACAATGCAGGGCATCGAGGACTTCATCTCCCGTCTTATAGAGAAGGGACACGCTTACCCCACCCCGGAAGGCGATGTGTACTTCGCGGTGGATTCCTTCCCCGGCTACGGCAAACTGTCCGGCAGAAACCTGGAGGACGCACGGGAGAGCGTGCGCATTGAGAACGAGGACAACAAGCGCAATCCCCTGGATTTCGCGCTGTGGAAGTCGGCAAAAGAGGGCGAGCCTTTCTGGGAGTCCCCGTGGGGCAAAGGCAGGCCCGGCTGGCACATAGAGTGCTCCGCCATGAACATGAGGGCGTTCGGTGAGCAGATCGACATACACGGCGGCGGACGCGACCTCATCTTCCCCCACCACGAGAACGAGATCGCGCAGACCGAGGCGCTGACGGGCAAGCCTTTTGCAAAATACTGGATACACAACGGACTCATCAAGGTCAACGGACAGAAGATGAGCAAATCGCTCGGCAACAGTCTGCTGCTTGAGGATCTGCTGGACAAATACTCTCCCGAAACCATAAAGTTCGCCCTGCTGCAGACCAACTACCGCGGCGACATCAACGTCACGGATTCACTCTTCCCCGAAGCGGAAAAACACCTGCTCTCTTTCTACAAAGTCATGGACGAAGCGGTGCGCGCGGGCGCGAAGCTGGACGGAGAGTGTCCGGAGATAGACCGCGCTTTCGACGCCGCAATGGACGACGACTTCAACACGGCGAAGGCGCTTGCGGACCTTTTCGGCATATTCAGACGCGCTGCTGCGCTGCTGCGCGAAGGGAACGTGTCCGCCGCAAACGGAATGCTCGGACAGGTGAAGAAAACGTACGGCCTGCTCGGACTCTTCCGGACGGAGCCCGCGGCGTTCGTTGCCGCGTGCGAAGCGGCGCACAAGGCGGCGGTGCCCGAAGAAATAGCCGCGCTCGTTAAAAAACGCGCCGAAGCCAAAGCCGCAAAAGACTGGGCGGCGGCGGACGCGCTGCGCGCGGAGATCGCCGCGAAAGGCTGGAGCGTCAAGGACACCAAGGAAGGTCCCGTGGTGGAAAAGATTTGACAAAGCGGCGTTTACAACCGCAAAACGACATGAAAAACCGCCTTTTGTGCGGTTTTTCGTTTATCCGCTTCCGACGCGGCACACTCCCGTCGTTTTAGCCGAAGTCCGCAGGGCGCGGCTCGCGCGCATGCTTCGCGCGCGCCGCGCCGCGCCCGGCGGAAAGGCTTTTCCTTTAACTTACAAAGTTTTTTATATTGTCCGATTTGCACATACGCGCGCTGTGTGATATATTATATTCCGTAAGAGACATTTTTACGGGGGCACGCTATGTTTACCGCAAACATCGTTTCCGCCGCCGGCTGGTATGCGGACGTCGCGCTCGCGGCGCTTCTGGCCCTGTTCTTGCTGGCAGGCCTCATCAAAGGGTTTTCCAAGTCCACGAAAGGATTTTTCGTGTTCGTTTTCGTGGTTTGCGTTTCGCTCATGCTCACGGGACTGACGCAGGACGCGGTGACCGACAGCGCGCTCGGCACCTCGATCAGCGACGGGCTTTCCTCCGCTTCCGCGGACTGGGGCCCCGCCTTCAACTCTCCCGTCACGGTGTCGGAGGACGGCGTGTTCTACATCATGGTCAACGACACCCCCACTGAGCTCAACAGCGGCAATTTCGGCATCAAAGGCACGTTTGCCGGGTTCGTGGCGGACAAGTTCGGCGTGCAGACGGGAGATACCGTTGCAGGCGCTGCGGTGGCGAGCATAACGAGCGTGTGCGTAGCGGCGATAATGTTCGTAGTGTTCGTGATCGGTATAGTGCTCGTGTTCTTCGTCATACGCCGCGTCGCCGCTCCCATGGCCAAAGCCGCCGTGCCCGGAGTGCGCCTGCTCGACCGCATACTCGGCGCGCTGTTCAGCGCTCTTGTCGGGCTGGTGTTCGTCTGGATCGTGTTCGCGATCATCGCCGCCATCGGCGATCCCGCCGCCGAGGCGCAGAACTATCTGTCGCAATCCGCTTTTGCGGGACTGCTTTACAACAACAATCCCATCACGACTCTGTTCACGAGGATCTTCGGTTCCTGACACAGTGAGGTAGACAATGAAGGCTTTGAATTTCGTCATAGGCATGATCGTGGGTATGGTGCTGCTGGTCGTGGCCGTTGTGGGCGCGATCTTCGCGGCGGGTACTCTCGTCAGCGTCGGGCAGCTTGAGAGCACGCTGGGTACGGACATCTTCGACGACGAAAGCTCCGTCAACGAGATGACCATACTCGATCTTGTGCAAAAGATCATAGACGACGCGCAGAATCCCGATACCTTCACCATCAACAAGCTCATCACCGACTACGGGATCCGCATTCCCGGCGAGGTGAGCGGCATAGACATTTCCGTGCTGTTCGACTATCCCGTCACCGAAGTACCCGACCACCTCGGCGACGTCGTGAACAACATGACTCTGCGCGATGTGGGAGAGTTCCTCGACATGGATTTCGAAAGCGAATATCCCGAACTCGCAATTCTGCAGGACAACCTCGACAACAACGTGAATGTCGCGCTCGACAACATCCTTTCGTCAATAGACGACGAAACGATGACGATATATTCGATAGAGCGCAGCTTCGGTCTGTCGCTGGGCAGCAACAACCTCATCGAAACGCTCTACCACACTCCCATGTCGTCTTTCGCGGCGGTGATGGACAATCTGCCCGTCGGGATCGTCGCGGACGCGGACAGCGACCTCTTCGTGCCGGACGGCGAAACGGAACTGTTCGTCCTCACGGACGTCTACGAGGAAGTGCCGGCGGACGAACTGCTCTCCTCCGAACCCGCGGACGGCGCGGAAACCTACATCGCGGGCGCGGACGACAACGGACTCATATACCGCGAGCTGCGCTTCGTGCTTGACGACGACGGCAGTTACATACCCGACAACTCGTGCTACGCGTCGTCGTTCGACGCGGAAGCGAACGACAAGACTTTCTACCGCCACATAGTTTACACCGCTTACGATAGCTCGGCGGTTTACGACGAAACGGCGGTGCTTGCCGTTCCGACGCTCCTCAACAACTTCGTGTCCGACGGCGAAGGCGGATTCGCGCTTGCCGACGGCGGCATGACCGAGCTTACCACCGTGTTCGTATCAGCCGACATGAGAGTTTCCCTCTCCGAAGCGGTGCTCTCCGGCGCGGTGCTAACCTCAGGCGGCACGTTCGACTTCTCGTCCCTGGACGTCTACGTCCCCTCCGCGGACGGCGGAGCGGAACTTGCGGCGGAGTTCGGCCTTGCCGACGGCGTAACGCCTGACGGAAACACTCGGCTGGACGACAACTACACCGGCTGGCTGCGCATACATACCGGCACGGCGGATCCGGCAATGCAGATCATAGCCGGAGAAACGCTCAAGACCGTTTCCGGCGCGACGGACAAGATCACCTCCCTCAAACTCGGCGAAGTGATCGACATCACGGACGACAGCGCGAAGATACTGCAGACTCTTGCGGACACGCCCATCAACAAGATGAGCGACGCGCTCGACACTCTTACCCTCTCGGACGCGACGGACATCGTGATGAGCGAATACACTCCCTCGGCGGACGGCGCGTACGTACTGACGGCGGACGGCTACTACACTCTGTACAATCCCTCCGACGCGTCCCATGCCGGATTGCAGAGATATGACAAAACGTCCGTCGAAGGCGAATCCTCCCATGCTCTGCAGCGCCTCGCCAACGTCACCATTCCGAACATTTCCTCCGCGTTTTCCGACATCGTGCTCGGCGACGTGCTGAATGTGGAAACGGATTCCTTCCGCGTTGCGGAAAACCCCTCGGATGGTGAAACTTATTACGTCTTCAACGACCTCGGCTATCCCGAACGCGTCGTATACGACGAAGGCACAACGAGCGGCGCGGCGCTCTACGAGCGCGTGAGCGAAGGCGGCGGCAACGCGGTGCTGAAACAGCTGGCGTATGTCAAGATCGACAACATTTCAGCCGCCATGGACGGCATCATCGAAAACACCCTGCTCTCCGACATCATCGACATTGCGGAGTACACTTCCGCCGAAGTGTCCGAAGGCACGGGCAGCTGGCTGTTCGCTTACAATCCCGACTTCACCGTCGGAGAGGGCGCGGAGGCGGAACACTACACTTTCGTGTACGACGGCAGCGGCAAATATTACATGACCGACACCCTTTACCTCGAAGCGGAGGACGGCCAGCTCGTTCAGACGGGGACTGCCGCCTACTGGACTTACGAGTCCAACTCCTCTTACGCGACCGTGAACGACCTCATTCTGGCGAGGGACGGTGGCAAGAACGTCTGGTTCCTCGAAGACGACGAATATGTGCAGAATCCCGCCCTTGTCGCCTACTGCGTCGCACAAGCCAACGCCGGCAACTCCGACGAGGCTCTTAAGGTGCTGAAGGCGTCCTTCTCGCGCGTGCAGGCGACGAAGGAAACTCCGGGCGCATCCTCTTCTCCCGTCTATGCAAACGCGGAAGGCGCGGCGGCTGCGGCCGGCGGACTTTATGTCAGAAGCGAAGGGATAACCGGCTTCGGCGGATACGAGCCGTACGATCCCGACGACATCACCCACCACGGAGTGCAGCTCTACTTCCGTTACGCCGGCGGATATTATCCCGCCTCCTCCGAGAGGCTTGCGGACGACGGTGTGACCAAATACTCGTTCGACTTCACCGAAGGCTACGTCCCCTACACGGGCAGCGGCACGGCGTATGTCACCCTCCCTGCAGTCACGGAAGGCGACGGCGACGGCGCGAGGACGGTGTATTACTACACGCTCATCGACTCCGGCTACGAAGAAGGCTACATCACCTACTCCCTGCGCGAGTGCGAATACATCTTCCTGCGCGCCGCGGACGGCGAATACGCGAAGGTGAACGGCGAATACGTACTCTATGACGCGGACGTGCACGGCACGGATGCGGACAGATACGACCGCGTCATCGGCTACATCGGCAACGACGCCGCGAACGACGGCGGCACGGGGCTTACCCCCCTCTCCTCCGTGGAAGTGGATGTCCTGGAAGAAAAGAGCCCCGTCATCCTGACGTCGCTGCTCGCAAGACAGATCACCATAGGAAGCATGAGCGACGTCATCGACACGCTCACCGTAGAGGAACTCATGGAGATCGAGCCGGGCTCCGTATTCGACAGCGAGGAACTGCGCACCGCAACGATAGACGACATTTCCTCGCGCATCACGGCAATGTTCACTTCGATGACCGTGGGACAGCTGCTCGAATACGCCAACGTGTCCGTCAGCGCGGAGATCGCCTACATCCTGAGCGACGTGCACATTACCGATTTCTTCGGCGCGCTGACATTCAACCCCGATACCGCCGCGATAGAGGTGGACATGTACAAACTCTTCGGCGTCGGCGCATGATCCGCACGCGGTATTTGCACAACAACGCCTTAAACAAAACAAAAACACCGGTTTAACCGGTGTTTTTTGTTTAACTGTTTTGCTTTGTTTTTGCGGCGCACCGTCGGACGGCGCGGCGTTGTCCGCCTTCAGGCGCCCTCCACCGCCACCGCTACCGCGAAGCATATCCACAGCAGGACAATGAACGCGCCTTCCGCCGGGATGGCGAGTTTTGTATAAGGACAGCTCCACCCTTTGTCCACGAACGTGAATACGAACCTTGTGAAAAACACGGTGTTGGCAAACACGAGTCCGCCCACCAGCGAATAGAACGGATGCCCGAATACGAACGCGAGCAGCGCGAGGAAGAGCCCGAGCGCAAACGATATGCCGCCGTAATACACCCTTATCTCCGTCTTTCCGGCGTTGTCCACGGGCTGGACGGAATACTGCCTGCCGAATTTGACGGGGCTGGTGATGAACACCGCCGCCGTACACACGAAATAGATCACAAGCCCTATCGTTGCGACGGTCGCCGCGATGTTGCCCTCTATCACCTCTTTAAGTGCCTCCGCGCTCACCGCATACGCCGCGGATAGTGTTGTTGTCAGACTTCCCATAAATACCTCCTTTTTCTAGATTATATTGTGGGTGCGCTATGTTTGTCAACGGCGGTTTTGCGGCACGCTCCGCCGCATGTACGCGCTCCGGCTCCACGGAAAAAGCCTCTTTCCGCCCCGCGCGGAAGCACTCTCCGCCAAAAAACACGACATTGCCCAAAACCGTTGACTTTTTCCGAAATGGATATTATTATAATCAAGCACACAAAATCTGCCTGTTTAGCTCAGCCGGTAGAGCATGCGGCTGTTAACCGCAGTGTCGGGGGTTCGAGTCCCTCAACAGGCGCCATCGTCGCCGCAAGGCGAACTTCGCAACAACTCTCCGTTCCTCGGAGAGTTGTTTGCATGTATGCCTGCGGCTCCTCTTCGCGTCGCAAAAATGCAAGACGTTCG